>ERZ773359.3005-NODE-3005-length-20168-cov-13.350669_pt1 | contig 20168 bp, 20 predicted proteins | sample MGYA00374955_ERZ773359 | MGnify/ENA primary metagenome ERZ773359 (study PRJEB29098, sample SAMN04486028) | biogas fermenter metagenome | study: EMG produced TPA metagenomics assembly of the Biogas fermentation microbial communities from Germany - Plant 4 DNA1...
TCGTACCCTGATAGGTGTCAATTCTCGGCAGATTGATACTCTGCTAAGAACATATCAAAAGCCTTATTTAACTCTTGTTTGAGCTGATCATCAGCAAAGGAAACTGCAGCAGAAGTGCGGACAAGACGCTCAATCTCTGCGGTGGTTAGGCCATAACGCGCATCTAGTTCTGTGAACTCCCGCGTCAGGTTAGTATTCGAAACAGTCCGGTTATCCGTGTTAACCGTGACGGTCATTCCCTCATCTAAGAACAACCTAAAAGGATAATCATCCCAATCCCGGGCTGCCTTAGTCTGCAGATTACTGACAGGGCAGAGCTCAAACCCGATCCCCTTTGCGGCACAGTGCTTCATCAGCTCGGGATCATCTTTGGCCGAAATCCCGTGGCCTATACGCCTTGCCCCCAAATCCAGTGCTGACCAAATGCTTCCTGGCCCATCCGCTTCTCCAGCATGAATAGTATAGGGGATCCCCCTCTTCAATGCATCCGCAAACAACTGGTGGTGTTTGCAGGCGGGGTACCCTTTCTCATCTCCAGCTAAATCCAGCGCAACAACACCAGAACCCAAGTATTTTTCTGCGAGCGGCAGGAGCTGCTCGTTCATTTCATGAGGATGATGACGCATGGCACATAGGATCAACCCGTATTTCACTCCAAACCTGCGCTTCCCCTCTTCTAGCCCTTCGATGACACTTCTCACAACGACATCTGCAGGAAGCCGCTCATGGGCTGACAACAGCGGAGCAAAACGCACCTCAATGTAGATGACATTTTCACGCGCAGCATCAGATGCCAAGTCCAGCGCGGCTGTGTAGAAATTTTCGGCCGTCTGTAGACACGCTACTGGAAGCTCAAAGCGGGTCAAATATTCCACCAGACTGCTGCAGTCTTCAGGTGCTGTAAGCATTGCTGTCAGATCCTTCGGATCGTCAGGCAGATCAATTCCCACTCGTTCGGCCAGCACCCGTATGGTAGCCGGAGATAGCGAACCATCCAAGTGGCAGTGCAGGTCAATCTTAGGCATCCGGTTAATGAACTGCTGGATCATGCAGAGTCTCCTCCGCGGTGTAAGTTTCGTTGGTAATTCCACCCTCCTCGCAAAATTCCTTCATTAATGTGAAATAATCAGTTCCGTAATTCCGGGAATCTCGAAAGCACTTCGTCATAGGCCGGCATCCCTGTCTGAGCACCGTAGCGTTCGACGGAGAAAGCGGCTGCATAGTTAGCGAAGCGAACGGCCTCGACGAGGCTGCTGCCCCGCGCCAACATAAAACCGAGAGCTCCACTCATGGTGTCACCTGCGCCTGTCGTATCTACTACCTCGACATCTGCAGCCGGAAAATGCAGCAGCTCCCCATCAGCTGTGCAGAGACTCACGCCCTTATCTCCCTGACTGATTATCAGCTTCCCCGGATAGCCTTTCAGCAGTTCCTCAGGATCCTTCTCAGTCCCAAAGATTACTGCTGCTTCATGTTCATTGGGAGTAAGGTAACTTACTCTCGATAACAGCGCCTCGGATATAGGCCGAGCTGGGCCTGGGTCCAGGATAACGATCTTGCCGTGCTTCTCTCCAAGCTCAGCAACGTACTCGTTTGTCTCTTGCGGTATTTCATGCTGCAGCATGATAATGTCAGCCCGCAGAAGTTCATCTTTAATAGAATCTATGTATTCTCGATCCACATAGGCGTTGGCTCCAGGAATCACGACAATCGTGTTGTCTCCACTGCCGACCGTGATTAGTGCAGTGCCACTAGTAACCCCAGGTACAGTCCTAATGTGGGTTGTCTCCACACCGGCATCGGCAAGGTTTTCTAAGAGACGCTTTCCGAGATCATCATCGCCCACACAACCAAACATCTGCACATCTGCACCGAGTTTAGCCGCGGCAACCGCTTGATTTGCCCCTTTCCCACCGGGCAGATACTGCAGATCTTTGCCCGTGATAGTCTCACCCTTATTAGGAAGACGATCCGCAGTGACAACCAAATCCATATTGATACTTCCGACAACTGCAATCAAAGCCATTCAAAACACCCTTTACCTTGAAATAAAGCTCCCCTAGAAGTTATGTTCCTTCTAGGAGAGCTCTAGTTGTTCACGATTAAACCGCCGCAGCGTGAGCCGCATCTTAGTACCCTTACCGACACGGCTTTCGGCGCAGATTGATCCTTTGTGTTTATCGACAATGTGCTTCACAATAGCCAAACCCAATCCGGTACCGCCCATGTGCCGGGCCCGGCCTTTATCTACTCGGTAGAAGCGCTCGAAGATCCGATCGAGATGCTGGGCTGGAATGCCGACACCCGTGTCGCTCACAATCACTTCTACGTCATCAGGGCTCTTCACGGCTTCGACGGTAACACTGCCTCCCTCAGGAGTGTACTTAATGGCATTATCAAGCAGGTTAATCGCCACCTGCTTTAGGAGCTTGGCATCGCCTTCGACTTCTACAGGATCATAGATAAGATTGCGTACAGTGATCTGCTTGGCATCAGCCTTGTTTTGGAGAATCATAATGGTTTCTTCAAACAGCTGATGGAGATCAACAGGGCCAAGATTGAGAGGCTGCCTGCCGCTCTCGATCCGAGACAGGTCTAAGAGATCGTTAATAAGAGCAATCATGCGATCTGTCTCCCCATTAATGATCGACAAGAAGCGCTTCGTCAATTCCTGATCGTCGAGGTTACCAGCAAGGAGTGTCTCGACAAAACCCTTGATAGATGTCAAAGGTGTACGCAGCTCGTGTGACACATTAGCTACGAACTCCTGGCGCATCTGTTCGAGGTGGCGAAGATTAGTTACATCTCGCAGCACCGCAACAGCACCTAGAGGAGAACCGTCTTGGTTGGTCAGCGGGCTGCTGGTAACAGCAAACGTCCGCTGGCTTCCTGGCCTGGCCTTGATTTCCTTTATGATTGGTTCACCAGAATCAATGGTGTCATCCAGAAGCTTAGACAGGTCTGTGTTCCGGGTGGCCTCGAATTGGTTCTTCCCGATAATGGACTGTTCGTCGATATTAAACAGGTCCGCGACCGCACGGTTTGCTAGAATAACCTTGCGCTGCATGTTCACAGCGAGAACACCGTCACTCATACTCGACAGAATCGCGTCCAACTTCCGCTCACGGTCACTGATTGCATCAAACAGTTCCTCGAGCGTCTCAGACAGTTCATTAAAAGCTCGGCCTAACTGCCCAATTTCATCATCGGAACGGACCAAAACCCGCCGGCCAAACTCGCGATGCTTCAAACGGCGGACTACTTCTAATAGATCGACGATGGGGCCCGCAATGGCTCGGTTAACGAAGTAGGCAAATAGGACCGAAACTGCAGCGACCAGAATCCCCACGAGGATGGCGCCTTGAATCAGGCCGCGCACCGCATCGCTGATTTTAGATTGTTCAATGCCGATGCGGAGCACACGCCCCTCGTCCAAGGGCATAATCACGGTCACCTGCTCTGCAAGCGGGACATCTTCACTGTGCGATCGGGCTACAATCCCCCCAGTGACATTCATGACCGTAATAAACCGCTCGCTTTGCTGACCTATCTGCACCACTTTACTCTGCAGTTCCGAATCACTAAAGGCTGCATCGTTCAGGTAGATGCGAATGATCTCTGCTTCAGCAGTGAGGCTAGCCTGCATGCGGTCATACAGAGAGGTTTGTGCAACTTGCACTACAAAAAACGTGGTAACCCCAACTGAAAGTAAGGTTACCACCAATGCTAAACTCGTGAGCTTAAAGAGTAAGGGCTTCGAAAAGCTGATCCTGCCCAAGGATTAATTCCCCCTCAGTTTATACCCTACACCATGAATAGTTTCGATGCGAGTCTCACCCTCAGGGCCGAGCTTGCGGCGGAGATGACGGATGTGTACATCAACGGTACGAGTTTCGCCTTCGTACTCATAGCCCCATACCTTCTGCAGCAGTACTTCACGGGTAAGTACCTTATTGACGTTCTTCATGAAGATATGCAGCAGGTCAAACTCCTTCCGAGTTAGTTCCACCAGATTGCCATCAACCCGAACCTCTCTGGTATCAACCTGAAGGCTGATGTTGCCCACTTGATATTCGTTCTCTTCGGGATCGTCTTGGGTGCTGGCCCGACGCAGTACAGCCTTGATTCTAGCCACCAGTTCAAGCGGGCTGAAGGGCTTTGTAATGTAGTCGTCAGCGCCAAGCTCTAATCCTAGAACTCTTTCGAGCTCAGTTTCCTTGGCGGTAAGCATGATAATGGGTACATTGCTGTTCCGGCGGATCTCTTTGCAGACGTCATAACCATCTTTGCCGGGCAGCATCAGATCGAGCACAATCAGATCAGGTTTGTAGCTCTCGAACTTCTCAATAGCTTCTATGCCGTCGTTGGCAACCTCGGTTTCAAAACCCGCCTGCTCTAAGTTAAACTTTATGAGCTCCTGAATTGAAGTTTCGTCATCAACGATGAGAATTCGTTGTCTCATTTTATCAACTCCATCCAAATTAGTAAGTGAATCCGTCAAGTTCGCTTCCCATACCATTATCGCCAACGATTCTGACAATTAAATGGTGTGGTAAGCAGACGATCAGCTGCCCATCATGCCGACGCCACCCTGTGTTAACACAGATTTTATCGGGGCAATCAGCCTCAGCGATACGAGCACGTCCGTCTGCGATCTCGAGGATATTATAACCATTGGGCGTGTCAAACCTGATACCGCCCCTGTCTTCATCAAGGGGAAACTGGGCAACCACTTCCCCATCGATTTCCACAATCACCGTCGTCCCTGCTCTTTTCTCAGAAGCAAAGAAATTTGTATAAGTAATTATGGAAACTCCAATAATTATTATTACGACGATGATAATAAGATCTCCTTTTCGGAGATTTGGAAATTTCATACGCTCACTCCAAAACACAAAAAGTCCTACTCGACGAGCCTGCGAGGTAGGACCCTTTATTGGCGTTGTAAGAGTAATGGCGGAAGGGGTGGGATTCGAACCCACGGAGGGCGTGAACCCTCGACGGTTTTCAAGACCGCTCCAATCGTCCACTCTGGCACCCTTCCGAGACCATCACACCACATTATATCCTAACTTCGCATTAAAGACAAGTATTTATTTTTCTCTGGTGATACGCTCTAGGCCGCCCATGTACGGACGCAGAACTTCAGGAATAACAATTGAACCATCTTCTTGCTGATAGTTCTCCATGATAGCAGCAGCACAGCGGCCCACGGCAATGCCTGAACCGTTGAGAGTATGCACGTACTCAGGCTTAGCTCCAGGCCCTCTCCTAAAGCGGATGTTCGCGCGGCGAGCTTGGAAATCCTCGAAGTTGCTGCACGATGAGATCTCGACGTACCTTCCGTAGCTGGGCATCCAGACTTCTGGGTCATACTTTTTCGCAGCTGTGAAGCCCAGATCAGCAGTGCACATCTGGGTGACACGGTATGGCAGGCCCAGCTTCTGCAAAACGGTTTCTGCATTCTGAGTGAGCTTCTCGAGCTCTTCGTACGAATTCTCAGGCAGAACAAACTTCACCAATTCTACCTTGTCGAATTGATGAACTCTGATTAAGCCGCGAGTATCGCGCCCTGCCGAACCAGCTTCGGACCTAAAACAAGCCGAGTAAGCCACATGGTAAATCGGCAGCTGATCTATGTCTAAAATCTCATCACGATAGAGGTTCGTAACAGGCACTTCAGCGGTGGGGATCAGATAGTAATCGAGCCCCTCCAGCTTAAACATATCTTCCCCAAACTTGGGCAGTTGACCTGTTCCTGTGGCGCTATCTTTGTTGACAATAAATGGGGGCAATACTTCAGTATAGCCGTGCTCTTGTGTATGCAGATCAAGCATGAAATTGATTAGAGCCCGTTCGAGACGTGCCCCTAAGCCCTTGAAAAAGCCAAAACGCGAACCTGTAACCTTGGCTCCCCGTTCAAAGTCAAGGATGTCCAAGTTTACGCCAAGCTCCCAGTGTGGCAGCGGCTCAAAATCAAACTGAGTAGGCTCACCCCAGCGGCGGATCTCTTTGTTGTCCTCTTCGGATTCGCCTACATGAACTGATTCATGGGGGATATTAGGAATGCGCAGCAGCATGTCTTGTAGCTTGAGCTCTACTTCGCGCAGCTCATCGTCCATTTCCTTAATCCGCTGCGATACAACCCGCATTTCTTCTACGACGGCTGTGGTATCCTGCTTTTCCCGCTTCATCCGTGCGATTTCTTCTGAAACCTTATTGCGCTGTGCCTTGAGCTGTTCTACTTCGGTCACAATCGACCGGCGTTTTTCGTCTAAAGCTAAGACCTCATCAATCGGGGCCTCTTCACCTTTGGTTCTTAGAGCTTGCTTCACTCGCTCTGGATCCTGCCGAATCATTCTCAGATCAAGCATCGTTTTTCCTCCTCTAAATCAAAAAACTCTCGCCACACTGAACACATCGGTCCAGGGACGAGAGTCTATTCCCGCGTTGCCACCCTGATTAGCCAAACAAGTTGGCTCATCTTCATTAACGCTTTATCGGGCGTACCCGGGGAAGTTTCACGACTACTGCCGATCCCCTTCCCTGCTCAAGGGTTGGAATACCCTCTCATCGCGTCATTATTTACCTTTGTTCATTATAGTATACCGAAAACAAAGATTCAAGACCTATGCATCATTTTGGTTGAACGTCTAAAGATAGGCAAAAAGTCGTGACGAGTCGGTTTCTGATAACCTGTGTCGTTCACTCCTCGCCTAAACATGGCTAGACCCGCGAACTGCAGAACGGCAGAGATCAGAAAAACGGGCCGCAGTCCAATTATCTCGGCAGCAAAACCGCCTAAGGCCGGGCCAACCGCACTGGCCAAACCGGTAAAGGTATTGATGGTTCCAATATACAACGGCCGGTTTTCATCAGGAGTTATTTCTAGAATTAGGTTGAACGCGGCCAGGTTGTACCCGCCCCAAACAAAGCCATTAATAAAACTGATGATAATAGCGAACCAGCTGACGGGAGCTAAAAACCACAGAATAGGCAGCAGGCTGATGAAGAAACCGGACACTACCATAATATTCTTTGGCCCGAACTTGTCAGACAGGCGCCCCCAATACCGCTGACAAAGAATCGTAGATGCCAACGATGCAGCCGTTACCAGAGCCCAAGTTCCATCATTTCCGCCGAGATTATGGACAAAGTGTACTGCATTGAGGGAGGCGGCAAATGAAACCCCGAAACTCCAGACTATGGCACTCCACACATAGTTCATGTAGTTCTGGTTACCGCGGGCGAGCTGTCGAAAGGCTTTCAGCTGCGCTTTCGTTGTTTGTCCTGGTTCTGGTTTCTTAGATTCTACAGGCGGAAACGGTATCACGACAAACAGCACTGTAGAGATAACACCTAGAATCGCGGCACCAATAAACAAAATGTGATAATTCGTTGGGAACTGCATCTCCAAGAAATAACCCGCCGCGAATGTGGCTAATAGAGCACAGAGATTCAGCACCACATTGCGGTTCGCATAATACTTACCCCGAATCTGCCTGGGAACCAGCCCCGCCTGCAGCGAAGTCCAGGCTAGGCTTCCCATATTAGCAGCAACAATGCGCAGCGACGCTAGAAGGATCACAAAAGCAATCCGCTTTTCTGGCGGCAGTAGAAATGGCAGAAATCCAACCAGGAGCCAGCTCGTCCTGGAGAGGAATCCGCCTATGATACATAAATAACGTCGATCTCGAATCTTTTCAGTCAGCACTCCGAAGGGAATCTGGAGAATATTCCCTAACAGGCTCGGAAAAGCACTCAGCATTCCGATCTGAAACGGAGTTGCTCCTAAGCTGATCGCAAATAAGGTTAAATAAGGGCCCGCTAAGTTATCGCTGGCAACAGCAAAGGCTCCTTCTATGATATTGAGCCTTAAGGCGCGCCGCTTCTCTTGAGCAACCATGGTCGATGGCACAGCACTCTTCACTCCTACGAACTTATGCTCTCATACAGGGGAAACTTAAGTGCTATTTCCCTCACTGCATGTTTCGCCATCTCCAAGGCCGAACCTTCTTTATTGAGGACCTGGGAAATGATATCTGCGATCTGTTCCATTTCGGTTCTGCCCATACCGCGGGTGGTGAGAGCCGCTGTTCCGAGACGGATACCACTTGTTACAAATGGGCTTTCTGTCTCAAAGGGAATCGTGTTCTTGTTCACCGTGATCCCGACTTCGTCGAGGAGCTTCTCCGCGTCTTTCCCCGTAAAGCCCCGCTTTTTCACATTTACCAAGATCAGATGGTTATCAGTGCCGTCAGAGATTAGAGTGAAACCGCGGTTCTTAAGCCCCTCTGCCAGAGCCTGGGCATTATCGACCACTGCCCGGGCATACTCCTTGAACTCTGGCTGGAGCGCTTCTTTCAAAGCTACGGCCTTGGCAGCAATAATGTGCATCAGCGGCCCACCCTGAATTCCAGGAAAGATAGCTTTATCTATGGCACGGGCATGTTCTTCTTTTGTCAGAATCAAACCGCCCCGCGGCCCACGCAGAGTCTTGTGTGTGGTGGTTGTGACAAAGTCTGCATACGGCACGGGGTTATCGTGCACACCACCTGCTACTAAGCCAGCAATGTGAGCCATATCGACCATCAAATAGGCGCCCACTTGATCGGCTATTTCCCGGAACTTAGAAAAATCAATCCTCCTAGGATAGGCCGAAGCCCCAGCAATAATCATTCTGGGCCGATGTTTCTTGGCTAATTCTGCCACTTGATCGTAGTCAATGGTCTCTGTATCTGGGCGCACTCCGTAATGGACAAACTCAAACCAGGTTCCAGATAAGTTGACAGGGCTACCGTGGGTGAGGTGGCCACCATGGCTGAGATCCATACCGAGAACCTTGTCTCCCGGCTTCAGTACAGCGAAGTAAACGGCCTGGTTAGCTTGGCTGCCCGAATGCGGCTGCACATTAGCATGCTCAGCCCCAAACAACTCCTTGGCTCGCTCAATAGCCAAATCTTCGACCGCATCTACATACTCACAACCGCCATAATAGCGTCTACCGGGGTACCCTTCTGCATACTTATTGGTAAGCGGGCTACCCATGGCTTCTAAAACGGCAGCGCTGACGAAGTTTTCTGATGCAATTAATTCAAGCTTGTGTTGTTGACGTTTTGTCTCGTCCAGAATCAACGACAAAATCTCGGGATCGATTTTCTCTAAATGCCGATGCATCGGCAAACCCCTCCTTGATAAAGCGTAAAGCCGTGAATGGAGTGAACCACTTTGCAGACGGAACTGCGGATTGTAGTGAGTATGGCGCTTCTGCGCCTTCTGGCAGGTTCAATTGAAATCACCGCAGCGCTGCTGATGCTCAAATTCGGACGCGTCCAAACAGCCATCAAGATCAACGGTGTCTTGGGGTTGATCGGCCCTGTTATCTTGACTCTCGTCAGCAGTCTAGGAATCATCGGGCTTGCTCAGCAGATTCCCCTCTCCAAGCTGGTAACCGTCGCACTGGGTGTCATACTAATCTTCGTTGGTACCAGGTGAAAATGACATATAAAGAGGGCAGCGCTGCGCGCCACCCTTACCTTTATGGATACATACGGTGCAGCAGACGGGCAAAAGGAATGGTCTCCCGTACATGGGGCAGTCCGCAGATCCAGGCCACTGTTCGTTCGAGCCCCAATCCGAATCCAGAATGAGGGACAGAGCCGTATTTCCGCAGATCGAGGTACCACTTATAGTCCTCTTCAGGCAGATTATGCTCTGCAATCCGCTGCCGCAGAAGCTCATAATCGTGAATTCTTTCACTTCCACCAATAATTTCGCCATAGCCTTCAGGGGCCAATAGGTCGCTGCCTAGGACAACCTCAGGCCTGTTTGGGTCAGGCTGCATATAGAACGCTTTGATTTCCGCCGGATAACCGTACACAAAGACCGGACGGTCGAAGTTTTCGGCAATGATAGTCTCATCAGGAGCTCCAAAATCTGAACCCCACTCAATGTCAGAGCCGTTTTCCTGCAGAAGCTTGATGGCCTCATCATAGGAAATGCGTGGGAAAGGTGCTTTGACTTGTTCTAACTTGGTAGTATCCCGTTCAATGATTTCCAACTCTCTCCGGCGGTTCTCCAGAACCCGCTGCACAATGAATGAGACGAGCTCTTCTTGAAGACGCATGTTGTCATCGTTGGTGTAATAAGCCATCTCAGGCTCTAACATCCAGAACTCAATTAGGTGCCGCCTTGTCTTCGATTTTTCAGCCCGGAAGGTTGGGCCAAAGCAGTAGACCTTTCCGAAAGCCATCGCGGCTGCTTCCATGTACAGCTGACCGGTTTGTGCCAGATAAGCTTTTTCGCCGAAGTAATCGGTCTCAAACAGGGTAGTTGTACCTTCTGCCGCTGTATTGATCAGAATAGGTGCATCAACCTGGGTAAAGCCTCTGCTATCAAGGAAATCACGGCATGCCCGGATAATCTCATGACGGATTTTCATAATGGCATGCTGCTTTTGAGATCTGAGCCACAGATGGCGGTGATTCATGAGGAACTCAACCCCATGCTCTTTGGGCGTAATGGGGTATTCGTCAGCGATCTGAACAACCTCCAGATCAGTTATGGTAAGCTCATAGCCACCCGGAGCTCTTTCGTCGGCGCGCACGCTGCCGCGCACAATAATGGAAGACTCTTGTGTAAGCTCTTTAGCCGCTTCGAAGACCTCCGGCTCAACTTCGTTTTTCAGCATAACCCCTTGGATAACTCCCGTTCCGTCACGGACCAAGAGGAACTGAATCTTGCCACTGGAACGTTTATTGTACAGCCAACCCCGCAGTTCAACGGTCTGACCTACGTGCTGCCCAATATCTTTAATATAGGTTTGTTCCATTCTGGCCGCCTCCTCACTATCTCTTTTCATATAGCTCACTATAGATTTCCTGCAGGATAAGGGCATCATCTTCTAAGATAGGGCTTTCGCAGATGAGGTTGCCCCGCACATTAAAATCAACCAGAGCCTGCAGCACAGCCTGGTAATTAAATTCAGTCTCCTCTAAGATCAAATGCTTTCGCTCGCCCTTAGGCCCATATTCGATACCCGAAAGGTGAATATGCATAGTCTTCAGCGCTTCTTCACCTAAAGAGTCTTTCACCAACTGCAGTGCTGAAGCAAAATCATCATACGTGTTGAACTCGCCGATGCTGCGAGTATACAGGTGAGAAAAATCGATGCAAGGTCCCACACCCGGTATATCTTGGCTGAGTCTGACTATTTCTTCTAAAGTCCCAAACTGGCTGGGAGAACCTGTCGTTTCTGGGCTCAAACGCAGGTTGATCCCCTCTTGGTCAAGAATACGGCGGATCTCCCACAGATGATCTCGCACATTATTGTAGACCTCTTCTGGGTCATCATCATGGTAATATGCGGCGTGGAAGGTGACACTGCGTGCTCCGGCAATGGCACCGATTCTAGCAGCCTTTAAGACACGTTCTTTGCTGGCCGCGATTTTTTCGGGTTCCTTTGAATTGAGATTTACATAATAGGGAGCATGAACCGTTAGAGAGATGTCCAACTCTTGAGCGACAGCTCCAACTTCAGCAGCTGTGTTCTCGCCCATCTGCACGCTGCGAACAAACTCTAGTTCCATACAGCCAAGCCCCAGCTCATGGAGCCGCTTGATCGCGTGTTTGCTCGAACGAGGCTTGGTGGAATGGGGGATTCCGGCTGTCCCAATCCGCAGCCTGTCCTTGTGTTTTCCCATCCTTACGACCCCGGAGTCCAGATTTTCTTTTCGGGCTTAACGATGGTCTCTTCTGGATTCGCAGAGGGTTCTTCATCCTCTTCGTCATCGTCTCTGAGTCCAATCGCTCGGGCAAGCACATCCTGGACTTCCATCATCAGCCCACTAAACACAAACTCTGCTTCAAAGAGGTCCCTAATATAGGGATTTACAGAAATGATTTCATAGAGCTTGCGGAGTTCTTCCGCTTGACTCTCAGTGACGGGGGTGCCTTCCATCTGCTGTTTGTGCAGCTCGAATTGGCGCTTTTGAAAATCGCGGAGCATAATCGAGGCGGCTTCGTGATTCTCCACCCGCTCCCTAGCGGTCATATACCGTTTGTATTCATCGCTGTTGACTATAGCATCGGCCAACTCTTGAGCCTTCTGACGCACATCCATCGATGTCATCCCCTCTCTTATACGTTAAACCTGAAACTGATTATATCGCCATCCTGCACGATATAATCCTTCCCTTCCAGGCGGAATAATCCTTTCTCCTTCACCTTCTGCATACTGCCGTGTTCAATGAAATCTTCGTAGCTCACGACTTCAGCGCGGATGAAACCTCTTTCAATATCTGAGTGAATTTTCCCTGCTGCTTTGCGCGCAGAATCACCAGCACGAATCGTCCAAGCCCGCACTTCGTCTTCACCCACAGTGAAGTAGGAGATTAAACCGAGATAACCATATACTGCACGGGCAAGGCGCGCAATGCCGGGTTCGGAGATGCCCAGTTCCTCCATAAACAAGGCTGCGTCTTCGGGATCCAGCTCGCTGATTTCAGCCTCAATTTGGCTGGAAATCAGCAGGAATGGAATACCCTTCTGTGCCAGTTCCTCTTCTAGCTCTTCTTTCTGAGGATAACTGCCGCTTCGCATCTGCTCTTCATCAGCATTGATGACCACAATAAGTGGCTTTCTTGTCAGGAAATTGAAGTCGCGGATCAGTTTCTCTTCTTCCTCATCCAGCTCGAGCTGACGCAGAGGCAGGTCCTGCTCAAGAACAGCCTTGCACTTCTCCAAGACCTCTAGCTCGGGGCCTATATTAGGATTCTTCCCGCGCTGCTTATTGGCCCGCTCTAAGCGGTTTTCAAGCACACTCCAGTCAGCCACCAAGAGTTCCTGCTGGATGCTGTTGAAATCTGCAGCCGGCTGGATGCCGTTTGCAGAAGGGACTGTATCTGACTCAAATGCCCGAGTAACTAAGACCAATGCGTCAACGTCTCGCACCGCGCTGAAAAACTCGCTGGCCTTACTTCCGGCACCTGATCCGTATCCAGGAAGGTCTACAAAATCAATCACCGCATAAGTTGTCTTACGCGGTTGGAAAATTTCGCTTAAGCGATCAATGCGTGGGTCCGGTACTTTTCCTACAGCAATTGACGCTTTATTACCCAGACTGGGCTGTGCGTTCGTAAGCAGTCGAAATAGCGTACTCTTGCCCGATTGTGGCATGCCGATAATTCCGATTTTCAAAGGTGTTCCTCCATTTAGTTCAATCTGATTTGTTCTTCAATATTGTACCACACCTGTCGGTTAAAACACCGTTAAACTTGACACTTCGGGAAACTCCTGGAAGGTCACACACCTTTGTTATATAATTGTGACAGAGACTAACTAGAAACGAAGGAGGATAATATGTTCAGAATCGGGATCGTGGGAGTTGGCAACATGGGCCGCGCCCATGCTCAATACATTAAGGCAGGCCGAATCCGCGGTGCAGAATTAACCGCAGTCTGCGATATCTCGCCCAAAGCCCTCGAGTGGGTTGAAGATCAGTTCGGCGACGAAGTGAAACGGTTTTCTTCTATGGAAGAAATGCTGAAAAGCGGCCTTATTGACGGGGTTATCATCGCCACACCCCATTACGATCACCCACCGCTTGCTATCCAAGGGTTTAACGCGGGCCTGCATGTTTTAGTAGAAAAGCCAGCCGGCGTATATACCAAACAAGTGGAAGAAATGAATCAGGCTGCACAGCAAAGTGGGAAAGTGTTCGGTATCATGTTCAACCAGCGCACTAATCCGCTTTATCAGAAGGTCAGAGAGTTAGTGCAGAGTGGTGAACTCGGGGATCTTAAGCGAGTTATCTGGATAATCACCGACTGGTACCGATCCCAGAGCTACTACGATTCAGGCGGCTGGCGGGCCACATGGGCAGGTGAAGGCGGCGGCGTGCTCCTCAACCAAGCGCCGCATCAGCTTGACCTCTGGCAGTGGATTTTCGGAATGCCCAGCCGCATTAGGGCCTTCTGCCATGAAGGGAAGTTCCACGATATCGAAGTCGAAGACGATGTTACAGCTTATCTAGAATATGCCAATGGCACCACGGGAGTCTTTATCACGACCACGGGTGACACACCGGGCACAAACCGGCTTGAGATTTCGGGAACCCGCGGCAAGCTGGTTGTGGAACACGATGAGCTTAAGTTCTGGCGTCTGCGATTGGATGAACGCAAGTTCAACGAAGAGTACAAAGGCGGATTTGGCGAGCCTGAATGCTGGCTGTGTGAGGTTCCAACGTCTAAAGAGGTCTCCGCTCACCCCGGCATCACGCAAAACTGGGTCGATGCCTGCCTAAAGGGAACACCGCTGCTTGCTCCTGGTGAAGAAGGCATCTATGGGCTGACGCTCAGCAACGCCATGTACCTGTCTTCTTGGCTTGATAATTGGGTCGAACTGCCCATCGATGCTGACCTGTTCTACCAGAAGCTCCAGGAAAAGATTGCTTCGTCGCGATTTGAGAAAAAAGCGGGCAGCGACGTTGTCCTAGATGTCGAGGGGACCTTTTAAGAAAGGAGAACTGTCATGAAGTTATCGGTTTTTACGGTGGGAACCCCTGACATATCAGTGGAAAACCTGCCGAGTAGGTTGAAGGCACACGGATATGATGGCATCGAGTGGCGGATCGCCAAAAGACAAGACGCCCCACCCAATCCCGTGCCTCCCAAGGGTCAATGGTACTGGACCTACAACCAGGCCACACTCAATCTAGCCAACGTTGTGGAAGAGGCCAAATGGGCACATGAACTAACAACCCAAGCTGGCCTGGAAGTTGCATCACTATCCACGTATCTCCAGCCTGGTCAACCAGCTGAAATAGAGAAAGTGATGCAGGCAGCGCAGGTTATCGGTTGTCCGAAAATCCGGCTCATGCCCCCAGGATATAATGGGGAAACCTATTACCGCGATCTATTTGAAACTGCGCAAAGGCAGATCTCTGAACTGATTCCTCTTACCGAAAAATACGGAGTTAAGCTGATCTTTGAGATCCACCACGGTAATATCATTCCGAGTGCCAGCGCCGCCTACCGCCTTGTATCTCCGTTCCCGGCAAACTCGGTCGGTGTGATCTTCGACCCAGGCAACATGGTCCATGAAGGTTTTGAGGAGTATCAGCTCGGCATAGAACTGCTGGGAGAATACCTTGACCACGTGCACATCAAAGACGCACGGCCTGTTTTCAATCCTGAGTCGAAAAAGTGGTCTGTAGAATGGGCTTCTGTAGGAGAAGGCATGGTCAACTTCGCCAGGCTCATCCAAGCACTGAAGAAGGTAGGTTACAGCGGTTATCTGAGCACTGAGGATTTCTCCAATGACCGGGACACAGAAGGGAAGCTCGCCCACAATATCAGCTACTTACGGGAGCTTCTCCAAGACTAGCATCAATTTGGTGAACACGCAAAAACCACCTCGAGGCGCATACCTTCGAGGTGGTTTTGTAATTGCTCTAACACTATGCAGTTTCGCGACGTTCTTTCAGGAGGTCACGGATCTCAGCCAGCAAAAGTTCTTCCTTGGATGGCGGTGGTGGTGGCGGTGGTTCTGCTGGTGCAGCTGGCTTTTCGTCTTCTTTCCGATGTAGGCGGTTAATCAACCTGATCGCTGTGAATATACTCAGGCCGATGATGAGAAAATCCACTGTACTTTGAACAAAGTTACCCCACCCAACAGCCAACTCCGGAGTACTCTCGGTGGCAGCCCGGATAACCAAGCGCTGTTCGGCAACGTTGATCCTTCCTGTGAAGATACCCAGGATCGGCATGATTATATCATTGACTAGTGATGTAACAATCTTGCTGAAGGCTCCACCGATAATCACACCAACGGCCATGTCAAGCACATTACCCTTCATGGCAAAGTCCTTGAACTCTTGCCAGAATTTCTTCACCTACACAGCCTCCCTAAACTGGGCCGAGTTATTTAAACTTCCACAAGGGCTGTAGAGCTTTGAACAACCCATACCCGACCACTGATATTATCGTACTCTTGAACAGGTTAAACGGAACAATACCATACAGAATCAGTGTGCGCAGATCTACGATTGAAGAGTTTACTTTGGCAGCCATGTCAACAAAAGCGCTGACAGGGTATCCCAATACCCAAGCAAATGCAGGGATGAACACATAGTAGTTCAGAACTGCGGCTGTAATTGTCATGCTCAAGATCGAAAGCACACTGCCCCACAGGACTGCGGCCCGTGATTGGTTCTTCTGGAAAATCAGTCCAAGGGGAACCACATAAGCGGTTCCAACCAAGAAGTTAGCCAGCTCACCGACGCCACCTGTGTTGTTGTCGATAATGAACTTCAAGATATTCTTCAACAATTGAATCAATACTCCTGCCGCTGGGCCCATGTAAAATGTGCCCACAAGGGCTGGAGCATCGCTTAAGTCAATCTTAAGGAAGGCTGGAAAGATTGGTAGAGGAAAATTAAGTAGAATCAGTATTACACCTAGACCAGAAAGCATCCCGATCTTAACCATTGAACTGGTCGTGAGCAAGCTTTGGCCTTTCGCATTGGCACGCAATAGCATATCTAATCCCTCGCTTTTGTGAAAATAAAAACAGCCCGGATTCTTCACGGGCTGTTACTGATGTCAAAATCAACAAGATCACAAAAATGATCTCATCGAAATTCTTCTCCCATCCAGACTTTACTGTCGGTTTTGGAATTCCACCAAATCAACGATCACATCTGATCGCTCGCGGACTATCACCGCCGGTCGGGAATTTCACCCAGCCCTGAAGAATTTCCTATTCGGTTGTCGCCTTCATTATATGGCAGCGCAATCGGTTCGTCAAGTGACTAGTTCCCAAGAATTTGTTAATTCATTCACCAATTTTGGGATCGGTAATTTCCGCCGGATACCCCAAGTAACGGAGAAGAGCAATAGCGTTGCGGGTTACAGCCGGACCAGGTTTAAGCTTATAGTCAAATTCGAGGCCGATGTCGCTAACCTTTTCGCTAAAATGGAAATTCTGGCAGATTGGTGTCAGCATCTCTGTAAGCTCCAAATCATGAGTGGCGGTGAAGATCATGGCATTCCTTTCGGCTATGTAACGGATCACTCGATAGGCTGCAGCAATGCGCTCCTCCGAATTGGTGCCCCGGTAAAGCTCATCAAAGATGCAGAGCATGGGGTATTTTGAATCCAGAGATTTGATTACGCGCAGCACAGCCAACGCTTCTTCTAAGTAATAGCTCCGGCCTTCGACCACATTATCTGACCGCCCGATTGAAGTAATAATCCTCAGGATTGGAGCCCGATAGCTTCTCGCAGGCACAGTGTAGATCGTTTGTGCCAGCAGAGTGCTGATGCCAATCGTGCGCAGGAAGGTCGATTTACCAGACATGTTAGACCCAGTGACCAGGATTCCGCGCTTTTCAGGTTGGATCGAGTTGGGAACACAGTTTTCCACGAGAGGGTGATAGGCCTCACGAATATCGTACTGCCCATGGTCTACAAACTGCGGCTCGCAGTAATAGGGCAGACTGGCTCTGTAGGACGCTGCTGCTTGGCAAGCATCAAGCGTTCCGAGGATGTGAAAAACCTTCTGAAAAGCTTCTCGTTCTCTAGTGATAAAGCCCACAGCCTTGACAAAACTACGTACCTCTCTAAGGAAGAATATCGCGTAATATTGTGTTATTGTCCCAAGGAGGGGATCGCTTGACTCAACATCGATATTAGTGGTAACCCGCTTGAACCGTTTGACCTTCTGCAGTGCAGCTCTTAGGTCGTCTATCATAGGTGTAAGGGAACCCCAATCTGCATCTAGTTCACAGATCTTTTCTCCGCTGCGAACCAGAGAAGCTAGGGCTTTGATCGACTCAAAATAGCCTTGGTTGCGTTTCTGTTCGCGGTAATGAAGGCCCATATTTGTGAAAAAGAGCACTACCATTAAGGACACACCCTGAGAGCCAGTTAAGAGAGCTAAAGGACTGAGAAGAGCGGCAATATACATCAGCGTATAGAGCCAACCATAGGCGGGTGCCTGCAGGCTGTGTGATGACCACAACAAGCGTGATAGGCCGCGACCAATCCGATGACCTACTCTGTGCAGCACCAACTGTACCTGTTCCCGAAGCTCCTGCTCTTCCTCAAAAATCTTGATAAGCTGTGCTCTCTTGATGAGTTCTTCAGTATTCTCTAAGCACGGTGTTCGCAGAATTTGGTACAGCACTTGTTTTCCCGGAATAGTTAGAGTACGGTCTATCTGGGTGAACACTACATCCATGGTAAGATCAGTCCACGTACGATCGTCGATCGCATGGTCAGGCTTGGGAGCATCACCAAAGAGAGCGCGGATTACCTCCTCGAGCGGCGCTGATTCTATTTCTTTTTTCTGTCCCCATTCAGCTCGGAGAACAGCTAAAGTCTTCCGTTCTCGGACCTTTCTGTATGAAACATAAGTCAAGATACCAAAGATTGCAGCAGGGGCAAACCCCAAGAAATACAGCCGGTTTACGTCGGTTCCTAAGACAAGCGAGAGATATGCGCACACACAAGTTAAGGCTCCGAAGACATACTGCAGTACAACCCACCGATCTCTAGTCATCAAGAAACTCCTCATCATTGATTGCTTATCGTGCCGTCCATAGAATTCTGCGTCCTGCACTGCTTTCCTTGTTCAGCTCTCCTCGTTTTTTTGTAAAGCAAACTTGACAAACGTGGCCATACGAAACAGACTAGGTGTAAAGGGAGGAATCACGATGGGTGTCGTAGTTGACGTGTCAAATGTAGTGCTAGAAACCGGCCGTCTTATCCTCAGATACTGGCACGAAAACGATCTGGCCGATCTGTTTGCCTATGCATCGGTACCTGGAGTCGGTGAAATGGCAGGTTGGCCTCATCATCGAACCGAAGAGGATTCGCGAGAAATCCTTAAGAGCTTTATGGAGAAGAAGGACGTATTTGCCATTGTTCACAAAGAAGATAAGAAGGTAATTGGATCCCTTGGTGTGCACGAATCATGGGCGGACGATGATCCGGAATACAGCGGGATGTGTGTTAAGGAGATAGGCTATGTTCTTGCAAGGGACTATTGGGGACAGGGCCTAGTACCTGAAGCAGCTAGAGCGGTCATCAAATATTGCTTTGATGAATTGCAGCTAGATGCTTTGACCTGCGGGCACTTCGTGAACAATTACCGCTCACAGCGAGTTATAGAAAAGCTGGGCTTCGAGTATGTTAAGACAATTCAACTGAAGTCCCAAGCACTGGGCCAGGTTTTCGACACGAAGTGTTATATTCTCTTCAGAGAGCGTATGACGAAAGAGGCCTAGCGAGTATCCGCTAGGCCTTGACCGTTAGGATAGGAGAATAACCGCTAGAATAAGCAGCAAGATCAGGATAGCAAAGATTATCAATGTGTTTAAGGGTTCAGGCGACGGTAATGCATAACGTACCTGTGCGATAGCAAATTCAAATGGACCCGTTACGACAACTTCGTCAATTTCCTCTCCTGTACGCGCAAACAACCGGGCCCCTGCGCTACCATCAACTTCCCGTGTGATGCTTTCTACCAGAGTACCGTTCCTATAGAACTCGGCAGTATACTCGAAAACTCCGAATGGGGAAGGCTCTAGTTCGAAACCGAATATCTGAACTGGGCGGGATAAGGTCATCGTCAGCGTTGAACCAGAGATTAGGACATCGGGATTAGGATCCTCTGAAAATGGAGGGCTAGACCAGGTGGCCCACCCATCCGGTACCGGGCCCTGTTTTTCGAGTGGGTTACTAAAAGTAACGGTCAACACACCATCCGTAATCGAACTCTGCAGACTCCCCTTGGGTAGTCCAGAAATATCAATTTTGGTTGTATTGGCCAAGTATTCCGCATCAGGATTCATTATCGGAGTGTTGGCCGTCGCAGCTAATAACGTGTCCACGGTAAATGGCGCCCGTTCCGACAGATTAGACAGCATGCGCGCGTCGAAGTTACGATTGGTAATCACGATAATCACCTCCTCAATCGATGGGTTGTCTGGATCGGTATATCTTAATGCCAATATGTGCTTAGGGAAATAAGGGAAAAAGCTCATTTTGATGGCACCGCGTTCCCAAATAGTCTGCAAAAAGAAAAAAGAACCTCACCACTTAGTGAGGTTCTCAGACTGTCAAAAAAGTCGATGCGAAGCCCCTCGCGTCGGCTTTTTCTTTATG
>ERZ773359.3009-NODE-3009-length-20148-cov-5.012840_pt1 | contig 20148 bp, 20 predicted proteins | sample MGYA00374955_ERZ773359 | MGnify/ENA primary metagenome ERZ773359 (study PRJEB29098, sample SAMN04486028) | biogas fermenter metagenome | study: EMG produced TPA metagenomics assembly of the Biogas fermentation microbial communities from Germany - Plant 4 DNA1...
TGAAGATATAATAAGAAGATTTATTTTAAAACCAGATGTAGAAAAGAGTATAAAGATTGAATCAGTATTCTTGCTAAACAAAATCGGCAGCAAGGAACCTTATCACGTACTATTGGATGATGAAGTAAGAGCCGTATCTATTGATTCTGATAGCTTGCTAAAAGATGAATGGAAAGATGAGTGGGAAGATGTAAAAAATATCACACTTAGAATGATGAAGAATTACTATAATAATGAATATGCTAAAATTGTTGAAGATATTTGGTATGACTTTATCAGATCAACCTACCCAGATGTACCGAAAATAGGGAAAAAAGAGATATGGGCTGCAGCATTAGAATTTGCATATTGTAAATTTACATGCAAGGAAGTGACCCAACAACAATTGGCTGAAAAATATAAAGTATCAAGAAGTTCAATAAGTCAAAAATCAAAAATAATATTCAGCTATATAGGAAATAAATTTGGGGAAAGAGAGTGATTATTCTCTTTCCCCAAATTTATTTCCTATTTCTATTTGATGGAGTAACCATAAAAGCCCAGTGATTCTTTCAGAGACCAATATTCTCCTTTGTTGTAGCATATAAGATCTGCTTTAGAAAGATCAAGCTTTCCTTTTTCATCAATAAGCTTCTCATCTACAGAAACACCTACAATTTCCGATATGAAAACATCATGGGAGCCTAGCGATATTATTTTTCTAACTTTACACTCTAGACTCAGCGGAGCTTCGGCGATGGAAGGTGTAGCTACATAGTTGGATTTTTCACATGTTAGCCCTAAATATTCAAATTTGTTTACGTCTCTTCCGGATTTAACCCCGCAAAAATCCAAAGCTTCACATAGCTTTTTATTAGGTAAATTTATTACAAATTCCTTGGTATTTTTTATCATTTCATAAGAATACCTTTCAGGCCTTATGGAAATATACACCATAGGTGGTTCTGAACATAATATGCCAGTCCAGGCAATGGTTATTATATTATTATTTCCTTTCCCATCTGTACAAGATACCATTACTGCCGGCACCGGATATAACATAGTCCCAGGTTTAAGTTGAGTTTTTGGCATTTCCAATCTTCCTTTCTACCCATATTGTCTAATTAATCATTAAGCTTTAAATATGCAGTGATTTTCCAAAAAATATACTGTCATTAATAATAAGGGATTATGCTTAAAATTTCAACTACAGCTTGTCATAAATTTATCACAAAATTAATTAGCCAGGCTGTAACAAAACTAAGACCTGTACATAGTATAGAAGTGGGAAGAGAGAACAACCCTTAGGGTGGAAGGAGGTCAGCTATGAATAATATATGTTTGCTATTGCTGGCATTAGTTTTCTTGATATCCTTCGGAGCCAAGAATAGTAACTTGCTATTTTTAATCGCCCTTGCCATCCTAGGTCTCGGTGCTGGAGATAAACTCCACTTCCTCCTCTAACATATGCACAATGGAAGGAGGTGTAATCATGGGTTTTGGTAATGTAGCAGGTGTAGGTGGCTGCGGTTGCGGTTGCGGCCCTGTATTAGGAGTAGAGGAAAGAAAATGTTGCCCTCCCGGAAGCAATTCCTTCTTATTATTGCTACTCCTATTTATACTGTTAGCATCATGTGTAACTAAAGGAAGAGAAAACAACTTCTTCTTTATCATCATACTAGCAGTAATTGCTTTTGGAGGCTTTGGAAGGACCTTTGGCTTTGCACTATAAAATTACTAATTAGATTAAAAGCCAGATTGGGGAAGGAGGTGCTAATATGTCAGGTGGCGTAGGCAATGTACTTGGTGCATTTGGTGAGAATTCTTTCCTGCTTTTACTTCTTCTATTTATATTGTTGGCATCTTGTATAACTTGGGGAAGAGAAAGCAATTTCTTCTTTATCATAATTCTTGCTGTAATTGCTTTTGGAGGCTTTGGCAGAACTTTCTTCGGCGAAGGAGTCTTTTAGGCAAAGACCCGGTTTTTGCCGGGTCTCTTCATAAAATATTTTCATTGTGATTTAAGGAGGTGTAGATATGGGTTTCTCAAATAAAGTTGGAGGCATAGGTCAAGGCTGCGGTTGTGACAAAGTTGCTGGTGTAACAGAGTTCTGCAAACCAGGTGAATTTTCCTTCTTACTGCTGCTGGTTCTCTTTATACTATTGGCTTCTTGCATAACATCAGGAAGAGAAAGCAATTTCTTCTTCATAATAATTTTGGCAGTAATAGCTTTTGGTGGTTTTGGAAGAACTTTCTTCGGTACCCCTATATAATATAAAGATGATATAAGCCCATAAGGAGGTGCTTATATGGGCATTGCATCACACGATTGCTGTAAACCTACAGAAGGGTTATTTGGTTGTAACTGGATTTGGATAATACTCCTTATACTGTTTTTCTGCAATGGGTTCGGAAGCTGCGGTTGTTCTGGAGGCAGCTTATTAGGAGGAAGCTTGCTGGGAAATAACAGTATATGGATATTAATAATACTATTTTTCATATTCTTCTGTTGCAAAAAGTTTTAAGTTATAGGCCTGGCAAAAAGCCGGGCTTATAACTTCTAAGGAAAAGCTGTAACCAAAATAAGCGAAAAGAATAAAATATAGTGAGAATAGAATGTTCCCGAGGAGGGGTTGGTATGGGGTTTTTAGATGATTTACTTAATGATGATATAATTTGGGTGGCGCTTTTACTTTTTTTAGTTTTTGTATTACCCCCAAAAAGTTCTCAACCGATTATAAATGACAAGTGCTGCTTTGAAGAACATTTAAAATACGATAAAGATATCATATATAGAAGGGATAGAGGAAAAAAAGAGCGAAGACAGCTCGTATATTAATATTAAGACATATTGGAGGTAGTTGAACAGTGTATGGTAGGAATAATTACAGGCCTAACAATGAAGATTTTGAAGAGATGAAGAGAAAAATATCTGAGCAAATGCCCGGAGTAGACCTTGATAATATAGATCAGCAGCAAATGAAGAAGCTGGTAATGGATCAGATAAATAATAACCCTAATCTAAATATCAGCCAGGATGTAAAAGACAAAATAAATAGAGGAGATATAGAAGGATTAAAAAATGAGCTTATACAATATTTAGATAAAAATGATAGTCCTGAAGGACAAAAACTGAGTAATATGCTAAAGACCAATGATTTCGAAGGTCTAAAAGAAGAATTGATGAGGATGCTCATAAAAGGTATGAGCGGTCAAAAAAAAAATGAAATAGATGGGAATGGTGATAAAAGGGCTGAGAATACGAGTTTAAACAATCCATTGGCAAATTTGTTCGATGAAGCCCTTTTAAGCAATATAATGGAAAGATTATTTGAAGGAAATAAGAATGATAAACGGATAATTTTATTGAATTCAATGAAACCATTTGTATCAGAGAGGAGACAGAAAGCCTTAGATGATTGTATAAAAGCTATGAATATAATAGCTATGATGGAAAAATTAGGATTTAAGGTAGGTAGATAAAGTTGGATCTAGTTAAAGTGATAAACTTTATCTCGACAAATTTTACTTTTGAAGATATATTTTTGTTTGGTATATTGTTTATACTTTTTATTGAAAGAAGATGTGATAGGATATTTCTAGGATTATTGATATTTGTATTTATATCTGGTTTAAGACAAGAACTACTATCTTTTAGATAAGGGCTCTTGTCTAATTTTTGTCAAATATGAAACATCTATAGATGAATTATAATAATACAGAAAAAAATCAATACAATGAGGCAATAATAATATAAATCAGCATAATCTTTGCTTGGCATGCACATGAATAAATAGTATAATATAGAAAAGTACTTTATTAGGGGGAATTTTTTTAATGGACGTAGACCTGTGGTCGCAAATTTTTGTTATTTTATTATTGATAGGTGTCAATGCATTTTTTGCTGCTTCCGAAATGGCCATAGTATCTATTAGACAATCAAAATTAAGACCTCTTATTGATGAAGGAAACAAATCAGCAAAAATAGTAGACAGATTTATTGAAGAGCCAAGCAAGTTGCTTGCAACTATCCAAGTAGGAGTTACTTTTGCTGGTTTCTTCGCCAGCGGTTTAGGTGCCCAAACTCTCGCACCACATCTAGGGCGTGTTTTAGAAGGATTAAATATACCAATACTAGTAGCATATGCAAATACAATAGCCTTTCTGACAATTACTATCATTATATCTTATGTGACTCTGGTGCTGGGAGAGTTAGTGCCAAAAAGATTAGCACTAGGATGGTCTGATAAGATTGCACTTTTTGTAGCAAGGCCTATCTTATTTTTTTCCAAGTTGGCATTTCCTATTGTTAGATTATTGACAGTTTCAACAAATTTTGTAGTAAAACTATTAGGTGGAGAATCTAAAGATTATGATGATGATTTAACAAAAGAGGAAATTCGCCTAATGATAAATGCAGGAGAAGAGAAAGGCATTATCAGAGAGACTGAAACTGAGATGATAAACAGTATTTTCGAGTTTGACGATACGGTTGTAAGGGAAGTTATGACACCTAGAACAGATATTGTAGCTATAAATGTAAATGCAACGCTGGATGAGATTTTAGATGTAATTGTAGAAGAGCATTTTTCTAGAATACCTGTATATGAAGAAACTATTGACAATATTATAGGAATTTTATATATAAAAGATCTATTTAGCATGATGAAGTATGGTAAAGAATTTGAAGTATCTTTAAAAGATATCATCCGAACTGCATATTATGTTCCAGAATACAAAAAAATTGACGAGCTTTTTAAAGAAATGCAAAAATCCAAAACCCATATTGCAATTGTAATAGATGAGTATGGTGGTACTGCCGGACTTATTACTATTGAAGATCTTCTTGAAGAGATTGTAGGTAATATTTTCGATGAATATGATGATGAAGTATTAGAATTTGAACAAATTGATGATAATACATACCTTATAAACGGGATGCTTAGCATAGATGAAGTAAATGATATAATGGATATAGAACTTCCAGAGGATGAGCTTGAATTCGATACCATAAGCGGTATGATTTTAAGTCTATCAGGAAAAATGCCTGAGGTAGGAGATGAAGTTGAATTTGAGGATATATACTTCAGGATTGAGGAAGTAGAGGATAAGAGGATTACAAAGATAAAGGCAATAAAGCAAACGGAGAAAACTGAGGAGAAGGAATAAGGGGAATAGGAGTCTATGATTTCGTCATAGACTCCTATTTTGATACATATTTATAATAATCAGTTTCAAGTATTTTAGCAGAGTAATAGAATTTACTATCTACTATATCTTTAATGGTATTTATATAATCTTCATCAATTTTTTCTCCTGAATTAGGTGTAAAAATTCCATTTATAGAGTTATAGAAGCCTTTATCAGTGATAAAGCTCTTGTTTTCAAATATAACCAGTGGTTCAGAATCAGAAAAAATATCTCTACCCATAAACAATCTAGAATCATAGTCTAATCCCATCAGATTAGAAATGGTAGGAAGTATATCCAGACTGGAACAGGGTTTATCAATTACAGTAGGTTCTATCCCTTTTGTATACAATATAAAATGATTCTTGTATAACTCAAAATTTCTTTCCACCATATAGCCGGCAAGATCGTCTATCTCTTCTAATTCAAGACCATATGGATAATGATCAGAGCTCAGAGCGATGAGGGTTTTATCGGCTATACCCGCTTCTTCCAGCTTATTGAGTAAATATTCTAATGCTCTATCCAGCTCTATCTGACAAGCAATATAAGCTTTACCAGCCTCAGAATAGGGAAGATGCTCAACCAGTTTTCTGTTCTTTGCAGCCATAGCATTGCCGGTAAAATTATACCTCATATGACCGCTGACAGTCATGTAATATGCATGGAAAGGCTTTTTGTCTATGTATTCTGGTATTGTTTTTTCCATCATTTCAAGGTCAGAAGCAGGCCAGGATTTTTTTATATTAAGACCATTTCCAACGCCTTTATATTCATATCCCATATTGGGATGGGATATGTTTCTTTTATAGTAAGTATATGTATTATTATGATAAGCCATAGTATTATACCCTTGAGTTTTCAATTGATTTCCCAAAACATAGGGCATGGATTTTTTGCCTGATAGATAGAAACTCCAAACTCCTCTTTTAGGTATTAAACTTGTGCATGCAACATATTCACCATCGGAAGTACTGACTCCCCAAATCGGTGTATAAAAATTTGTAAAATAATAGCCTTCGTGAACTAGCTTATATAGGGTAGGAGTAACATCTTTGTGTACTGCATAAGGCGAAAAGGATTCAGCAGTGATAAGAATAAGATTATAACCTTTATATTTTCCCGTATAATCATTTTTTGCGGTAGGCTCTACATTCATAAAATAATGATGCATATTTTTTATTGTTTCATTTTCTTCATTGGAAATTAGCCCAACAAAATCTATATCCAGAGTATTATATTTAATTGTTTTTTCTACTGGTTCAGGCTTGTCAGTAATCTCTATAAAGGGTTTCGGCAAAATTTCTATAGGTTCTGCTATTTGGGGAGACCAACCAAAAATCAACCTTTGTATATCCAATCTCATATAAGTGATCAACCCAAGCTTTTTTACAGACATAACAGGATGATCATTGTTGAAATATAAGTCGTAGGCTGAAAACTGAGCTTTTTCACCTAAGGAAATAATTGACACTCCTGCAATATGTATTAAAACAGCAACCCCAATAAGAAGGATTTTTATTTTATTACCAATACTAATAAAATTTATAAATTCCTTTAGAAAAACTACAGATATGCATGGAACAAAAGCAAATAGTATCCACAATATGTTTCCAGCTATTAAGGATAATATATCCCTCCAGAATTCTAATATCTGGCCTGCATTACCTACTGAAAAGAAAGTATAAAATGTTTTAAATAATTTATAGTAAAGTATTTGAGATGCAAATATAAATCCCCATAACGCTGTAAGGATCAAAGTCATTATATAATTTACATAGCTGTTGAAACCAGTACATATTATATAAGATAAAATTGAAAAAGGTATGGAAAGCAATAACGAAATTAAAAAACCCGTGGAAAGAAAAGTTTCTCCCAAGGAAATTCTTAATAAACTCTCCAGATAGAACAACGAAGCAATAAAATATAGCAACATTTATAACCCGCCTTTTGCATTAAATATTATGACCTTTATTTTTAGATAAAAAATTCATCAGTCACATAAACATTTCTATTTTAAATATTAATTATATAATACTACTAAACACATAAATATTATAATATATTTCTATTTTATTCTAAACAATATTATTGTTTAAGTGATGATTTTATAATAGGATAATACTCTTATAAAAGTAATAGGCATACAGAAGCCTTTAAGATATAATAAAAAGGAATCAATAAAAACTCAGGAGGACAACATGACAAAAGCAGTTAAACTGACAGAAGGAAGTATATTTAAAGCAATTATTAAACTGGCTTTGCCTATTATAGGTACATCATTTGTACAAATGGCTTATAATTTGACGGATATGATATGGGTGGGAAGAGTTGGTGCAAAAGCCGTGGCTGCTGTAGGCACTGCAGGCTTTTTTACATGGTTAGCCATGGCAATCATACTTATTCCCAAAATAGGAGCAGAGGTTGGAGTATCCCAATCTGTAGGAAGAAGGAATATAGCTGAGGCTAAAAAGTATATCAGACATAGCATACAGATGATAATCTTTATGGCCCTTGTATATGGTTTCTGCCTTATAATATTAAGAAAACAGCTGATAGGATTCTATAATCTAGGTGAAGCAAAAATAGAAAGAGATGCTATAACCTACCTGGTTATAATATCAATGGGCATGGTGTTTTATACTATAAATCCTGTTTTTACAGCCATATTCAATGGATATGGGGACAGCAGGACCCCTTTTAATATAAATGTTATCGGACTTGTGTTGAATATGATATTGGATCCACTGTTTATTTTAGGTGTTGGGCCGATTCCAAGGATGGAAGTTGCAGGAGCGGCAATAGCAACTGTAATTGCTCAGGCAACAGTAACTCTTGTATTCATAACAGAAGCAAGAAAAAGACCGGAGCTTTTTTCAGGGCTTAATCTTTTTGTAAAACCTGATATATACCGTATAAAGAGAATAGTCAGGCTGGGATTTCCTGTTGCGCTTCAAAGCGGACTTTTTACCATAATCGCAATGATTATAGCAAGGATTATTTCAAAATGGGGCCCTATACCTATAGCAGTGCAGAAAGTGGGCTCTCAAATAGAGTCTATATCATGGATGACAGCAGGAGGATTTCAGTCAGCAATGAGTGCTTTTATTGGTCAAAATTACGGGGCTAAGAAATGGGATAGGGTATTTAAGGGTTATTTCACCGGAATAGGCATCGTATCCGTAATAGGCATTTTTGCTACCTGTTTGTTGATTTTTGGAGCAAAGCCTTTGTTTTCCATTTTTATATCGGAAGAGGAAGCACTTATGTATGGCATAGAATATCTAAGAATATTAGGATTATCTCAATTATTTATGTGTGTCGAGATAACAACTGCAGGTGCTTTTATAGGTCATGGAAAGACTTTGCCCCCATCTTTTGTAGGAATATTATTCAATGTGTTGAGGATCCCAGCTGCTTTAATGCTTTCATCTACTTTTTTAGGGCTTAGTGGAGTATGGTGGGCAATAAGCGTATCCAGCATATTAAAAGGCGCTGTATTAAGTATTTGGCATATTTGGTATTTGAAAAAGAATCCTAATACTAAAAAATTTAGGTTTTGTGATGTATTTTAGATAGGTAAAAACAAATCCATAAATATAGTGCATATGCAATACCTAACTACTATGTAAAGGAAGATTTAAATGAAGAATTTCAATCACTATATTGTCTTTATTGTTTTGATTACTCTGTTAATCGTACTATTTCCAGTTGATACTTTTGCTAATTCAGCCGAACCACCTGGATTAACTGTTATAGTATCCAATCCGCCTGCTGATTTGTCATTATTCATACGCTTTTCGGATGCTCAGGAGGCAGCTCCAGTTTTATTAAGCAAAGAGAGAAAAGGATGGGAGGCATATTTCCGTTTCTTTTATCACATGAGTCCCTTAAAAAATAAAAATCTTGAAGGGGCTGTCCTTATTGTTCAGTCTAGCGAGAAAAGTTTTGAATGCCTTTTGCCTGCATCAACTTTTGATATGTATAATAATCTGCTGACACTAGATTTCCAACAGGAAAGCATCAAAATAGGTCAATTTCCGTTAAGAGTTCCGTTGCTGGTTTCAATGCGAGTTATTTTGACATTGATTATTGAAGGTTCAGTTTTCTTTTTATTTGGTTATAGAAAGAAAGCGAGCTGGGCTGCTTTCTTAGCTATAAACTTAATTACCCAGGGAGGATTGAATGCTCTCTTGACGGGTCCTAATTTAGGTCCATATTGGATGATTGGTTTCCTTTTTGGTGAGACTATTATTCTAGTTACAGAATCAATAGCATTTGCTTCATTGGTGAAAGAGTTTAGGAAAGGCAAAGCAGTTCTATATAGTATATTAGCCAATACTGCAAGCCTGGTAGCAGGTGGCTATCTGATTTCCTATTTACCTGTATAGAGCAGCGGTATATAATCTTAAGCAATATTAATTTATATATAGATGGGCAGTGAAAAAATATGTTAAACCATATGGGAACAAAAAAGCTGGAAACCGAAAGGCTTATACTCAGAAGGTTTACAGAAGACGATGTTTCGGACATGTATAACAACTGGGCATCTGACCCGGAGGTGACAAAATATATTACCTGGCCTACACATACTAGTATAGATGTAACAAAGAGAGTCGTCAGCATGTGGACAAGTAGTTATGATAACCCAGAATATTATCATTGGGTAATAGAATTGAAAGAAACGGGAAGTGCAATTGGAAGTATAAATTTAATGAATATTGATAATAATATAGAACATTGTGAAGTAGGATATTGCATAGGAAGAGCTTTTTGGAATAAAGGAATAGTTACTGAAGCTTTACAGGCTGTAATAGATTTTGCATTTAAGCAAGTAGGTTTTCAGCGCATAACAGCACGCCATCATATTGGCAATGACGCCTCCGGGCGCGTTATGGAGAAGTGTGGAATGAAATATGAAGGAACGTTGCGTAGGATAAGCAGAAATAGTCAAGGTCAATTGGTGGATTGCAAATATTATTCTATATTGAAGGAAGAATACTTAGGCTAAAATGGAGGACCCATGGAGAATAACAAAGTCGGATGTCTCATAATCCACGGATTCGGTGGAAGTATATATGAAGTTGAACCCTTGGCTGAATATCTGGCTAATAAGGGTTTTGAGGTATCATGTCCTCAATTGAAGGGACATACAGGAAATAGAGAAGATATGAAAAAAGCTACATATGAGGATTGGATAAGCTCAGCAGAAGAAGAGCTATTGAAATTAAAAGAGAAGACAGATGAGATAGCGATCATAGGGTTCTCAATGGGCGGCCTAATTGGGATCAATCTTGTATGCAAGTATTATATAAAAGCTTTAGTAACAATAAATACCCCTATATATTATTGGAACTTCCAAAGGGTACTTCTAAATTTAATAGAAGATATAAAGAATAGAAAAACTGATAATCTGAAAAGATACATGAGGGCCAAGAGAAACTCACCGATTTCTGCCATGTATAATTTTTCCCTACTCCTCAAGCAAACTAAACCCAAAATATGCAATGTGAAATGTAATGTTTTGATTACGCAAACTAAGGACGACGATACTGTTAGGATAAGAAGCGTTGATTATTTATATAAGCATTTATCTTCTGAACCTAAGCATATAAAATACTATGCTAAGGGAGGACACCAGGTATTGAGGAGCCAGTCAGCAAATCAAGTTATTTCAGATGTGACAGCTTTTTTAAACTCGTTAAACAATTAATATTGTATTTCCAAACTAAGAGTAATATAATAATATATGGAAATACTTAAGCAGGAGGTCGTCAATATGAAAAAATTACTGGTTAAATCTTATGATAAAATTACACGACCTATAGCTAAGTATTTTTATATTATGTAAACTTTAGTTTTTCTATTGATTAAGCCGTAGGTATGTGTAATATCTGCGGCTTTTGTATTTGTGGGAGGTGATAATATTATGAACAAGCAGATCAAGGCAGATTTGATGCTCCTTATGATTACTATTTTCTGGGGAGCCTCCTATATGCTTACGAAACTAGGCCTAGGAGATTTAGAACCATTTAATCTTATTGCTTTACGATTTATCATTGCATTTATACTATCGACGGCTGTATTTCATAAGCAGGTATTATCAGCAGATAAGAAGACCATTAAGTATTCATTGATACTTGGTATGTTGTTAGTGGGTATGTTTATATCCATGACCTATGGCTTGCAGTATACTACTGCTTCAAATGCAGGTTTTTTGATTAGTCTTTCTGTGGTTTTGATACCTGTTATTTCTTATTTTTTCTTAAAGCAGAAAATCGAAAAGAAAATTATACTGAGCCTATTTTTAGTAGTTATAGGCATAGCATTACTAAGCCTTGATACCCAATTCAGAATGAATGTGGGAGATTTGCTTTGTATATTATGCGCTCTATTTTGTGCTGTACATGTAATAGTAATAGGCATCTATACAAAAGAAGTGGATTCAATAGCATTAGGTACCCTACAGCTTGGTTTCGCAGGACTCTTTTGTATAATTATTTCCATACTTATTGAAGATGTAAAACTTCCTAATACAGCTTTATCTTGGTTTTCCATATTGATGCTAAGCATATTTTGTACCGCTATAGGCTATATAGTCCAATCAACAGCTCAGAAATATACGACTGCGACCCATACTGGTCTTATACTTTCTTTAGAGCCGGTTTTTTCTGCTATACTAGGATATTTTGTTTTAGGAGAAACTCTAGCTACAAGAGGATACATAGGGGCTTTACTTATGCTGTTAAGTGTTTTAAATGCTGAAGTGGATTTTAATAGTATATTTAAAAGAGGTAATGAGAATAAAAGTATATCATCATGAGCTAAATAAGTTTGTTTTTTATAGATAGTTTTGTATACATAAATGATAATTGTAATAATATAAGATTACTTGAAAAGCTTGGATATCTAGAGTAGTGTATAATAGAAGGCAAATAAAAAAGCAAGGAGAGAATGTAGACTATGAAATTTGATGTACTTAATTGTCCTTATAGTTGTAAAAGATATACTGTCTATGCTAAGAAAGGTATGGTGGCAACATCTCAGCCTTTAGCTGCTGGAGCAGGTATGGATATATTGAAAAAAGGAGGTAATGCCATCGATGCAGCTATAGCTGTAGCCGCTTGTCTTACGGTATGTGAGCCGACTTCAAACGGTATTGGTGGTGATGCTTTTGCCATCGTATCAGTAGGAGATAAACTCTATGGATTGAATTCCAGCGGACCTGCACCTATGGGCATATCCATTGAGAGTCTCAAGAAAAGGGGTTATACTGAAATACCCAAATATGGTTTTATACCAGTGAATGTTCCAGGTGCGCCTGCAGCTTGGGCAGCTCTTTCAAAGCGTTTCGGCAAGCTACCTCTAAAGGAAGTATTAGCCCCTGCCATTAATTATGCCCAAGAGGGGTATCCAGTTTCTGTTATTATGGGGAGGAATTGGGCTAAAGCCTTTAATAGATATAAAGAATGTTTGAAAGGTGATGAATTCAAATATTGGTTTAAAACTTTTGCACTTTTAGGAAGAGCTCCAAAGATTGGAGAAATGGTGACTTTGCCTGACCACGCCAAGACCCTTACTCTTATAGCTGAAACATATGCTGAGGCCTTTTATAGAGGAGAAATAGCAGAAAGAATAGATGCTTTTTCAAAACAATACGATGGATATATTCGAAAGGAAGACTTAGAGAATTATGAAGTTGAATGGGTAGAGCCCATATATACAAAATATAGGGATTATGAAGTCAATGAAATACCCCCTAATGGACAGGGTATAGTAGCTTTGATGGCTCTCAATATACTTAAAGGTTTTGAATTTGAAGGAAAAGATTCTATTGATACATACCACAAGCAGATTGAAGCCATAAAACTGGCCTTTGAAGATGCTCAAAGATATGTAACAGATATAAGAAAAATGAATGTAAAAGTTGAGGACTTGTTATCCGACTCCTGGGCTGATGAAAAAAGAAAACTCATAGGAAAAACTGCCATAACCCCATACCCATCAAGGGAACAAAGAGGTGGCACAGTATACCTGGCTACAGCAGACGAAGAAGGTAACATGGTGTCCTATATTCAAAGCAATTATATGGGCTTCGGCTCAGGGCTTGTGGTTCCTGGAACAGGCATTGCACTTCATAACCGAGGACATAATTTCTCTTTTGATCCCAACCATGACAATGCTTTGGAGCCTGGTAAGAAAACCTATCATACTATAATACCCGGATTTCTTACTAAAGACAGAAAACCTGTAGGACCTTTCGGAGTCATGGGAGGCTTTATGCAGCCTCAAGGGCATGTTCAGGTAATAATGAATCTTATAGATTTCGGCCTTAATCCCCAGGCGGCTCTTGATGCACCAAGATGGCAGTGGATTAAAGGCAAGAAGGTGGAGATAGAGGATACTATGGCTCAAGAAATAGTAAAAGGCTTAGAAGATATGGGTCACGAAGTTGTAGTTACCGAAGACAATACAGGCTATGGAAGAGGTCAGATTATACTGAGAGGTGATGATGGAGTATTGTCGGGTGCTACGGAGAATAGGACGGATGGAACGATTCTAACTTGGTAAGATCATGACAACCCAGGTCAAGAAAGTGGTGCTTAACAAGTGATATATTTTGCTTAAGAGGTGAAATCATGGGAAGCGATGAAAAGCTATAATCCTAAGCTTTGCGATTTTGAATGGGCTGATGAAGACGCTCCCAGATTCCAGTTGGAACCTCAAGGATACAGAGGTTATATAGAAGCCAGACCAGTAAGACAGATAGAAAGATAAATAATTATAGAGATAGGAGGATAGGCTCCTATCTTTTTTGTAAAGGGAGTGTATTATCCTTCATAACAGTAAATACAACCGTCTAAGGGAATGCTTAATACATTTCTAGCTACAAGTACACATACCTGATGTATATATTACTAAGCGAATTTCATCAGGTAAGAAGGGGCTCTGGACAGGCATATATGATATGGGATAGGCTATAGCAGAATGCAGAGGAGATTAAGAGTATATTGGAGGAGTTGAGTGAAAGGTGAAAATGTGAAAGAAAATAGTTGTTTTAATATGTAACATGATGTATTGTGTACATTAGTAGTTTTATTGTTCGGCAGAGGTGATTACTATCAAAAAATTATTATGTATATTTTTTATTGTAACAATAGTGTTGGTTGGGTGCAGTAAAGAAATTAAACCTAAGAAGGTTATAGAATCTGAGTTTAGTAAATCAGAAGCTGAAGTTATTATGAAGCGAGCCTGGAAACCTGTTAATGATATGAAAGGGATTGATAATACAATAAAACCTAATGTAACAGTATCCTCAAGAGAAGAGTTTTTTGAAGAATATGACTTTAGTTTTATGGATGAACGGTATGTGTATAGTACTATATATGAAAGTATAGTTGAATTAGTTATTGATAAAGAAACTAAAATGCTAGTAGAAAATAAAGATAATGAAGGGAATATCTTGTTTAAGGAAAGAGTTAATATACCCACTATATATGACAAAGGAGTTATTATTGAAATAGCTTATCTAAGAGATAGTAGATACAGTGAAAAATATTCTCACCTTGATATAGTGGAATTAGTTGTTATAGAGAGTAGTGATAAAAATATTGAAGGAACTGACTCTGGATTTAATAGAAAGAATATATTCAGACAAAATGAAGAGGGTGAATGGATTCTATATTCAATTGAAGGGACTATATCTTATAGTTGGTAAATTGGAAACGTCAATATCATATCGGAGTATCACATAATCTATAGGTCACTATTGTAGAATTATATGTCATTGTGATGGCAATAAGAAATAAGTAAGATTAGACAATAAATAGAATAATTTTAGTATTTTATTTATTCTTGATTACCTTAAATTCTTAGGAGAGTGAGATTTTGAAAGCTAGAAGTAAAATAATATATATAATTGTAATAATACTATTAGTTACATTAATAGTAAATAAGTATTATCAAAAGCAACAAAAGTATGAAGAGTATGTTAATGAAAAACTCAATTGGAATTTTTATAAAATTTGTGATTATATGATGAATTCCAATGCAATTATAGAGAATACTGTTGAAAATGGATATATTTTGCAGAGTGATTTAGAATATCTAAAAGATCAATATTTTTATTATATACGAAGCTTAGATGAAGTTAATGATATATCAAGAAAGTTTTATAAATTTAATTTCTTTAGTGTTGAGAAATTACATAATTTTAGTAGAGAGTATTCTAGCTTTTATTATCGTATTGATGATTTATTTGAAAATAAGGAATATGACGCTCACTTCACGCTAAAACATCAGTTAACTAATAGCGATTTAGATGTATTTAGACAATCTTATGAATATACTTCAAGAGTTGTTGGAGTTATTAAAAATTACATAGAGTATTACAACATGTTTGATATAGTAATAATAGAAGATAAAGCAACAGGAATAAACCAACTAAAAAAAGAGTTTAAGGAAGAGTATCTAGAGCTTTGGCCTGATAATAAGGTTGGTAGTTCGGTAGAGATGTCAATTAATGAGGATGGAACTGTAGTGGAAACATCAGCAGAAGTACCTAGGTATGATTATCCCCAAAAACCTTTTATAAGAGTAAAGAGCAAGGAATGGATAAATATCCTCAAAGAAGTTCATTCACTTAATATTAATAAGGAAGGATAGGATTTAATAACAAAATTAGCTAAATCTAATACGTTAGCTGTTAAATTTTAGATAGGCTATAATAGAAAGAGGGGTGTCTTTGGGTAACTGTTATTGCATATTATTTATTAATGCGGCATGAATGAATTAATAGAACTCAAGCACATTTAACCATTCAGAACATCATAACTTTTTGCAAAAGTAAGTTCCACTCGATGGTTTTAAGGGGTGAAATTTACTTTTTCAAATGAGGGAAAATAAAATACCCATAAATTTCAGGCATATTATATTTACAAAATAAATATTTAGTTGTATAATGTAGAATATATTGTAAAGTCAATGATTGAAAGAGTACTTATAGAAGAATGGTACAGCGAGCCGGCGGGTGGTGCAAGGTCCGGAACATTTCGACTATAAGGAATGGGTTCATGAGATGCAAGGTGAAACAAGTTTTCTTGGAGTATCCGATGCCGTATCCCCACGTTACAGGGGTAGGATATCAAGCATATAATGCTTCGTATCTGAAAGAGTGAGATTTGGAGTAAATTAGGTGGCATAGCGAAACACATGGCGTTTCGTCCTGATTGGGCGAAGCGCTTTTTTATTTACTTCAATCTAATTTGGGTGGTACCGCGAAACAGGCCTGTTTTCGTCCCATAAGTGGATGAAACAGGCCTTTTTATATTTGTGTAGATGGAGGTGATAACATGCTTTGGCGTAATAAGTGAAAGTCAATTAAAATAAATAAGAATAAATTTTATTGGGAGGATATTAGAATGAATAAGAACTTTGGAAACTTTGGAGGACAATATGTACCTGAGGCTTTGGTGAAGCCCCTTACTGAATTGGAGGAGGCATTTGAAAATTACTGCCAGAGCGAAGAATTTAAGAATGAATATAAAAAATATTTGAAAGAATATGTTGGAAGGCCATCTCTTCTCTATTACGCTGAAAGGTTCACAAAAAAACTGGGAGGAGCTAAGATATATCTAAAACGAGAAGATTTAAATCATACAGGAGCACATAAAATAAACAATGTCATAGGGCAGATTCTACTTGCTAAACATATGGGGAAAAAGAGAGTTATCGCTGAGACCGGTGCCGGTCAGCACGGAGTAGCAACTGCTACTGGCGCAGCAATGTTTGGGATGGAGTGTATCATATATATGGGTGAAGAGGACATGAGGAGACAGGAGTTGAATGTTTTCAGAATGAGGATGCTGGGAGCTGAAGTGAAAGCAGTCACATATGGAAGTGGAACTCTCAAGGAGGCAGTGGATGAAGCCTTTGCGGAATATGTGAGAAGAGCAGATGATACATTTTATGTAGTTGGTTCTGCAGTAGGACCCCATCCCTATCCGTTAATGGTAAGAGAATTTCAGAAAATTATAGGTGAAGAAGCTAAAGCTCAAATAATGGAGGCAGAAGGAAGATTGCCTGATTATGTAGTAGCCTGCGTTGGCGGGGGCAGCAATGCTATAGGCTTGTTCTATGATTTTATAAAGGATGATGAAGTAAAAATTATAGGAGTTGAGGCTGCAGGCCGCGGTGTAGAAACGGGAGAGCATGCCTGTGCTATTGAAGGTGGAAAGATAGGAGTACTACATGGAATGAAAACCTATATAATGTCTGATGATATGGGAAATATAAAGCCAGCTTATTCAATATCTGCAGGACTTGATTATCCTGGAATAGGCCCAGAACACGCATATCTTAAGGATATAGGAAGAGCAAAGTATGTTTCAGTCACAGATGATGAAGCCATGGAAGGATTTAGGATTTTATGTGAAACTGAAGGAATCATACCTGCCATAGAAAGCTCCCATGCGCTAGGCTATGCAGTTTTGGAAGTTCCTAAAATGAAAAAGGATGAAATAGTCATAATAAACCTGTCTGGTCGCGGTGACAAAGATGTGAATACAGCTTATGAATATTTTTCTGCAGCAAACAAGAATAAGCATTTGCGAAATATTGGTTAAGCTGCCTAAGGTATTCCTTTAGGGTTTTTACTTGAAACCACTAAAACGCTGAAAACATGGTTTTTTATCCGATGCTTAGGTACTACTGTAAATAAGAATAAGCATATGTGCAGTTTAATCTGTTTACTTGCACATATGCTTATTCTTTAGTTACTGTAGCTTTCTTAGGTACGGTGAAATCTAATGGATTATATAATCCATTAGATTGCCTTTATACCGCTATTGTAACTGTATATAAGATATGTGCAGAAGATATTTTGTGAGTTCAAGCTGCAGAACTACTTGTAACCTTTAGGTTACCAAAGCGAGCTTATACATCTGAAGCACATATCTTATATGGACGTATTGTAACTTTCTTATATTGGCTATCTAGCAGCTAAAACATCTCTACTTGCTCAGGTCTTTTTATTTATGATAACATAATCTTAATCTATAGATATACGGAGGGACTAGTATGAAATTAATGATAGCATCTGACATTCATGGCTCAGCCTATTATTGTGAGAAGATGATAAATGCATATAAAGAAGAAAAAGCAGATAAGCTATTGCTGCTTGGGGATCTATTATACCATGGACCCAGAAACGATTTACCCAAGGAATACGACCCTAAGAAGGTAATTAATATGCTAAATGATATTCGTGATGAGATTCTTTGTGTACGAGGTAACTGTGATACAGAGGTAGACCAGATGGTTTTGAAATTTCCTATAATGGCTGAGTATTGCATATTATACCTTGATAATCGCATGATATTTGCAACCCATGGCCATATGTTTAATGAAGAAAATCCACCATCATTGAAAAAGGGAGATATTTTACTAAACGGACACACCCATATCCCTAAATTTACGAAACATGAAAATTTTTTATACATTAATCCAGGTTCAGTATCATTACCTAAGGATGGAAGCAGTAATGGATATATAGTTCTTGAAAATGGTAAATTCCTATGGAAGGATTTTGATGGCAATTCTTTAGATTTACAATTTTAAGTTCTATGAAAGGAGGGACATTATGAAAAAGTTCATTATTGATGATTCTATTTACGAGTTGTTTCCAACATTAAAAATAGGAGTAGTGGTGTGCAGAGGAATAAATAATATATATAAAGATAAATCTGTATATGAACAACTGCTGGCTGATGCGGAAAAAGAATGCCTTAAACTTCTTGAAGGAACTGATGATATCATAGAAAGCAAATACATATCTTTATGGAGAGAAGCTATGAAAAAATACCCTGCTGAAAAAGGCATGAGATCATCTGTAGAAGCCTTTGCAAGAAGAATTTTAAAAGGACATCATATTAGTTGCATAAATCCTATCGTAGATATTTATAACAGTATATCCATCAAATATCTTTTGCCCTTTGGCGGTGAAGACTTAGACTGTATTACAGGAAATATGATATTGACTAAGGCTAAAGGTAGCGAGAATTTTATAGCTTTAGGAGAGAATGAGAACAAACCTCCAAAGCAGGGCGAAGTAGTATATATGGATGCAGAGGGTGTTGTGGTAAGAGGATGGCTATGGAGGGAAGCTGATAGAACAAAAATAACGGAAGATACAACAAATGTTCTTTTATATACTGAGCTTATTGACGAATCAAGAGTTGAAATACAGAATACAGCAATAAATGAACTTGTAATATATGTTGAAAAGTACTTAGGAGGAAAATGTGAAGTTCAATATTTAGATAAATCAAATAGAGAAGTAATTATTCAGGCGTAATAATGAAATGTAATAACTATCAATAAAATATTAATGTTATTGTAAATAGTTACCGATTCTTCTAAACTCGGAATAGTTATGAGAATGTGAAATGATGAACATCATAGTGTCAGTTAATAGAAATTAGACATACTTGCACATGATTTTTTCATTACAACAAATAAGAATATCCAATTGGGCAGGTCTGCCTAAAATTACATATTATATTAACTGAATAAGCGAATTATTATTTTAGATATGTTGTAATATACCCGGGTATGATTTTCTTGCCCGGATTTTGTTATAATGGTCAGGTAAGTATATGTTTCCTTAATCCCTACCCTCTTTTAATACCAAAGGCAATAAGAAGTAATGGATATATAGCGCTAGAAAGCAAATTAGTTTGTGTGATAGAAGTTTGGCATCAATACTTTATATTTGGTTGTGATTGATTAAATATATGATATATTATAGATTATGAATGGTTCTACTACTTAAAAAATAATTAGAGATTATATACGGGAGATGATTATACTTGAATTCTAACATTATTCTATTATTAATACTTGCAGTTGCCATATTAGGGAAAGCCAATTCAGTCGCCATTGCAACATGTATTTTACTTATACTAAAACTTATAGGCATG
>ERZ773359.3011-NODE-3011-length-20140-cov-207.674683_pt1 | contig 20140 bp, 28 predicted proteins | sample MGYA00374955_ERZ773359 | MGnify/ENA primary metagenome ERZ773359 (study PRJEB29098, sample SAMN04486028) | biogas fermenter metagenome | study: EMG produced TPA metagenomics assembly of the Biogas fermentation microbial communities from Germany - Plant 4 DNA1...
ATATAATATATAATAATATAATATAGTATAATATAATATATAATAATATAATATAACCCCTAATACTAAAATAATATTCACTTCGTTCATATTATTTTAGTATATCCCCACAGGGGATAGACACCAACCAGTATTATTATTTTTGGTTTATTATTGCCTATAGACATGATATACCTGTATTATCACTACTGCATCCATAATACACTCTTTAATGCACCTTAAAATACAGAGGTAATCGTAGAAATTCTTTAATTTTGCCTGTATTTAGTCAAAAACACCATAAAAACAAGGAAAAGAGGTATAACATGAACAACACTATACAAATCATCTGTCCTGAATGCGGAAGCGTTATTGAGGTAGAATATGATCCTCCTAAATGCTGTTGTGCTCTATGTATAGCTACTGAATCAGATGAATGTTTCTGCAGAATCTGTAATGTAGAACATTGTAAATTTGGTGACAATGCCCAATGCCGCTATGAAAGACTAAAGGAGGGTGATTAATTGTTCACGCATCTGCACTTACACTCACACTACTCTCTGTTTGATGGTTTTAGCAAAATCCCTGATATTGTAGCCAAGGCAAAATCTCTTGGTCATAACTCCGTTGCCATTACAGATCATGGTACTTTATCCCCTATTATGGAGTTTTACAAAGAATGTAAAAAACAGGGAATAAAACCTATCCTTGGGCTTGAATCCTACTTCGTACCTGATGTAAATGCTACTGAACAGAAGCGTCACCATCTTGTGCTGCTGGCAAAGAATGATATAGGGTATACAAATCTCAAGAAAATGCATCGGATCTCTAATGAGCAGTATTTCTACTATAAGCCTCGTATTGACTTAAGTCTACTTAGCCAGTACAAGGAAGGACTTATCTGTCTATCTGCTTGTATAGCAAGTCCGATTAACACTGATAACGGAGTCTACTATGCAGAGCAGCTAAAGTCCATATTCGGGGATGATTTCTACTTAGAGATTCAGCCTAATAGTACCCCAGAGCAGAAAGAATATAATGAGAAACTTGTCCTTATAGCTAATTCGCTGGATATACCCTTGGTAGTGACATGTGACTCTCACTACATAAACCAAGAAGATGCCCAATATCATCGCAAGTGGGTAGGGATTAACAAGAAGGAAAATGAGTATTATCCCGTTGATGACTGGTATATGATGGATGAGGGGGATATTTTCAAGAGACTGAGTACCCAGGGGTTAGATTCACCAGTAATTGAAAATGCGATTAGAAACACCCAGGTTATTGCTGATAAGTGCAATGTCGAAGTTGAAGTAACTGGAAATCACTATCCCAAATTTCCTGTTGATGATCCTTTGGAAGCAGTAAAGGATATCTGTCGGGATAACTGGAAAGAGAAAGTAGCAACAAAGGTTAAGACAAAATCAGAATATCAGCGGTATTTAGATAGATTTCTCAGTGAGCTACAAGTTTTAGAAAAATGCAACTACCTCAACTATCTGCTTATCACTCATAACATGCTTGACTGGTGCAAGAAAAATGATATTATTACTGGCCCTGGTCGTGGTAGTGCAGGTGGTAGCCTCGTCTGCTATCTGATGGGAATTACCCATGTCGATCCAATTCAGCATGATTTATTGTTTAGTCGGTTTGTGAACCCTGATCGTGTCACTCCCTGTGATATTGATAATGATGTTAGTAAACGTAGACGACATGAGGTTATTGAATATCTACGGCAACAATATGGTGAGGTATACAATATTCGTACCTTTAACTACCTTGGAGTTAAGGGAGCTATTCAAAGAGCAGGACAGGCATTAGGAATTGAACCAAAGGAAGTAAATCGTATTTCAACATCTATCCCGAAATCAGCGGAAACATTTAACGATGTTAATTTGAATATTGACGAATCCTGGTTAGAGATAGCAAAAAGGTTTTTTGGATTAATTAGTTCCTTTGGCTGTCATGCTTCTGCTGTATTGGTGTTTCCTGATGATCCTACTAATTATTGTGCCATTGAGAAACAAGGCGACACTATGGTTGCAGCTTATGACTATCATGATCTTGAGGAAATGGGATTACTTAAGCTCGACGTATTAGGGTTAAAAACTCTTGATGTAATCGACGATACTACAAAAATGGTAAATTTGCAAAATCCCTATGATTTAGACCTTAATGATAAAGATACCTTAAACTTGTTTGCCCAAGGAGAAACCACTGGTTTATTTCAGGTGGAATCCACTGGGATGAAAAATCTTTGTAAGCAGATGAAAGTCGATTGTTTTGATGATATTGCTGCTCTAGTGGCCCTATATAGACCAGGCCCACTGGATTCAGGTATGGCGCAACAATACATTAAGGGGAAACATGGCGAAGCAATTAACTATCCCCATGAAAGTTTAACCCCTATTCTCTCCCCTACACATGGAGTAATGCTATATCAGGAAGAATTAATCTCTCTTGTTCAGTTGATGGCTAATATGACCCCTGGTGAGGCTGATAACTTCAGACGTATCGTTGGGCGCAAAGAGTTAGATAAGATTGATGCTGCCGTTGCTGAGTTCATAGAGAGAGCTGTGGGTAATGGGTACTCACTTGAAGTAGCGCAAACTGTCGGTGACTGGATTAAGGCTTCTGGGAGATACATGTTCAATAAATCGCACTCTGTCGAGTATGGTATGATCGCTTACATTACTGCTTATCTTAAGGCACACTATCCCCTTGAGTTCATGTGTTCCCTGCTAAATAGCGAAATTGGAGATATGGAGAAAACAGCGGGATATATCCAGGAATGTAAGCGTATGGGCATTGAAGTACTGCCGCCTGATATTCGTTATAGCAAGTCCCAGCATTCCATAGAAGGGAATTCCATTAGGTTTGGCTTTAATGCTATTAGAGGTATTGGTAGTGGCCATATTACAAATGCGGATAATTTTGAAGAATTCGTTTTTGCTAACCCCAATCTTAATAAGGGATCTCTTGAAATACTTGTTAAGGCTGGTTGTTTCCCTGAATCAGATAGGCGCAAGCTTTTAGGTAAGGTTAGGTGGATATCTAAGTATGGCAAGCGTATCCGTCAATGCAAAGAAAAAATAGCTGAATTTTCTAAAAAGGGTAATGACAAAAAAGTAGCAGAGTGGCAACAGAAGCTAGATGAAATACCTTCTATTGACTCTGCCGAACCAATTGTTTTTGATGAAGCCGAATGCGAACGCGACGTACTCGGGTTGTACATGCGAAAATCACCATTTGATCGATTTCTCGCCATCTTCGAGAAAAATACCTTTAACTACAAGGAGTGGCTGGACACAAAACCACAGACAACATGTGTCATTGGTGGTATTGTGACCAAATATCGTCAAATACAGGACAAAAACAAAAACGATATGGCTTTTGTTGAAATTGGTTCTTATTGTGGCGATGGCAGTATCGAAGGGGTATTTTTCAGCAGAGCATGGGATAAATGCAAACAGGACATTGCTGTTGGAAACATTGTTCGCATCCAGGGCAAAAAGGATGCTAATGGGAAATTACTATGTGACCTAACCCATAAGCTAAATTAGACAAAAACTGCATTGATTCGGCATGTGGATCAGAATCAGGAATATTCGCCGTTGTATAGGTGAATTCAGACATGTCGCCGTCTAATGGGTTACACATTTCTCTTCGAAAGCCATCTGTTGACACAGGTGGCTTTCCTTTTCTGCATCATAGCATAGATGAAATACTTTGGTCAATAATTTGACAGAAAATTGTAAACACTCTACCTAATTAGTTAAGCATCTAGGTAGTTAATTAAGCAGGTACTTATTAACGCTCTCCAGCATATTCCTTCAACAAAATAAAAATATTTTAACGATATATTAAAAATACACTTGACAAATTCCCAGTTTTGTGCTATAATGGATAATGAAAGGAGGAAACATGGCACATAGAATATTAGGTGTAGACCAGGCTAAATTGACCGGATGGGCGGTACTAAACAAGGCAGATGGTAGCTTGGTAGACTCGGGGCTTATTGATTTAGGTGGAGAGTCTAAACCCATGCTCGTTTTTAGTCAAAAACTAGCCGAAATCATAGATAATTATATGGTGAATGAAGTTGTTTGGGAAAGACTTGTAGGAAAACAAAACACAGATACGGTTAGGCAACTCGGGCGATACGAAGGGGTTCTTGAACTCCTTTGTGAAGATTTAGAAATACCACATTTTAAATATCCAGTTGTTACGATTAGATCGACCCTTGGGGTTCCAAATAAGAAAATAGATACTGCAAGATGGATATGTAATAAATTCGATTTACCCTATCCAACAAATCGGAAGGGTGAACCGACAAACAATAAAGGTCATCCATTTTTTAATCAGACAGATGCGATAGCTATCGCATATTGTCATTATTTGAAAGGGGAGAAACGTCATTAACTATTGCATCGAATGTGGAAAGAAATCAACGGAATATGACAGCGTTAAAAATCTTTTGTATGTATAGAGTGCGGGTATATCAATAAAGTGAGTGCAAAAACTGGCAGATGTATGTATTGTGGCGCACCGTATAGGTGGTATACAAAAAACGATCCAGATAAATGCCCGAATTGTGGAAGGGGGTTGTAATATGGCAGGTCGGGGTAGAAAACCAAAGACAAGCAAAGAGGAATTGATTAATCTTCTAAAGAAAGCGGAAGTCCAAATCGTTGGTCTCGATATGAGTGATATTAAGAAGACTGATATTGTTTTAATTAAAATTGCACCGCCAATAGATCCGAGAGTGCAAGCATTTTTTGAAGAAAAGACGAAAGCAGGATTTTTTGGAACCAATGCAATGATCGTAAATAAAGATTGGGATTTTGAAAGGGTTGATATAGACGGGGAGAGCGATTAGAAAAATAGTAAAAAATGTAGTTAAGGTATGTTGTCAATGCCCATATGTAACAACATGTAGTTCAATTAGTGGTGCTGCTTGTATATATGCAGGAGGAACAATCGATCCAAACAAGGATGATAAGGCAAAAGGCTGATCGGAGAATGGTTCACTTGTTCACTTGAAGTTATCGACGACGTAATTGAAAAGCCCATAGAAGAATTAGTTAAGGGTGAAGTGAATGGCGTTATTGAAAAATATAATTCACGATTATAAGGTAAATGGCAATACTGAAGCACTTGCTGATCTATTCGAAAACGAAAAAATTAAAAAACTAATTAACGATATCTCTCGTTGGTACAAATACAATAAACAGGATGTTATAAGTGTAATTAGGGTTCATATAATCGACTATTTAAAAAACAGCTATGAGTATAATGACCAGTTTAATGAGAAGGTATTTTTGGATACTATGAAATTTAAAGTATCATATGCAACAAAAAAAGAAGTGTCAAGGACACAAAAAAGCAAGGAATTACCATTTGGAGACATGGAGCAATATGAAAATATAGTTGACTTATTAGCAATAACAGAGGAACACGTGGACTTACTAAATGGCTTAAAGATGTTAAAAGAAAATGAACAAAAAGTATTATGTTTATATTATATCGACGGCCTAAAAGAAAGAGAAATATGCGATATACTTGGTATCTCTCAGTCTCGCGTTAATCAAATCAAGGCAAGAGCAATTAAAAAGTTAAAGGCGTATTTCACCTAATGGTAATAAAACGCCCATTATGATAGGCGTAATTAATAGGGGGCAAGTACACATAATCATGGATTTGATTGATGAATATAGACAAACACTGAAGAGGATACGAAAAGCGTTGATTTTAAACCAGTTAGAAATAGATGCACTTGATCCGAATGCAGAGGACTATGACAATAAAATATTGGCGTTAAGACAGAGTCGCAGTAATTATTACTATTATATCAGCAATCTTTTATTTGCAATTCAGTGGATGGAAACGGGAAGAATGCCGAGGAAGATAAGGGGATCGAGAGTATTAAAGCGATAGCGGTATATGGGTAGGTGAGAAAGATTTCGCAGCTAGATATTGCAAGGAAGATAGACGCTTGGAGAAAAGAAAAACCAAAACCAAAGACATTTAGTGAGATAGCTAAATTGCTTGGATTTGACAATCCAGAAAAAGCTAGAAGCATATATCGTCGTTATCAAAGTGACCTGACGGATGAAATTAGCTATATGTCAATTTTAGATAGGGTTCGTGACACATCTCTTTTACGATACACTCATTCCGTTGAAGCAATGGAAAGAATTGCGTCTGCGGAGAAAGAGACTGGATATGGTCAATACCTTGTGTTTTCCGACATCCATGTTCCTTTTGAGGATGTGGACGCAATTAAGACTGGTATTTTCGATGCGAGGCGCAGGGGGATTAAGAAGCTTATTATTAACGGTGATCTGTTTCATTTAGATGCTGCCTCTAATTTTGCGGTTACAAAAGACCAATTGGCAGAAGCAGAGCTAAATAGGGTTAAAGAATTACTGCTTGTGTTTGCTAATGAATTTGAAAAAATAATCATAGTTGAGGGTAATCACGATAGTAGACTATTTAAGGAATTAACCAAATCGGTTAAAAATGGGTTAAAGCGTTTTATCCAAAACATTTCTGCCATACAGACTGCTATTGATGAGTTGAATGTTGAAGAGGGCATTAGTAACATTTACTATACCCAAGGAAATGAGTTGTGGCTTGGTAATGTGCTATTTTGCCATCCAGATCATTTTAGCTCATCTCCTGGGAAAACAGTTATGGATATGGTAGATACATATTTACCAACCCATCGTGAGTTGTCTGGCGTAGTTATTGGACATACCCATTACGACCTCAAGAAGCTATATCGTGGCATTCCGGTCTTTGAAACTGGATGCTTGTGTTTCGAGCCTGACTACAGGCTTGGTGCAAAAAAGCGCAGAGATGTTTGGACCACGGCGTATGCAATTATCGAAATTAATAAAGATGGGGATTTGGTTTATGAAAATTCTCATGTAATACCAGCTTAGATGGGGTTTTAGCATGGCACTAAAAGAACATGAAAGAGAGCAAATTGAGACTTGGGCAATTGCTACATATGGTCACTTACTGAACACCACTACTCCTAGTGGTATTCTTATCAATAAGGATCTATTAATGAAAACGGTCAATAAGATTGTTGGATGTCGAAAATATAAACTCAGAGGAAGCCGAACTCCATTGGAGGATATTTTGACTGATAAATACATCACCGAGGATGATATTATAAAAAACCTAAACTCTTCGATCAACTTGAATTCTGGCAATCCAGAGTTCTTACCAACACATCCGAATAATCGAAAAAACAAAATAGATGTTCGTGAGATGCCATTAGGATTAGATGAATTCGCTGGATATAAAGAAGAGGAAAAGAAGTTCATACAATCGAGATTATCCGTATACGAAAAAGACTTACCCAATCTTCAAGATAAAGATAGGCCAATTGTGTTTCAAACAGTTTTTTATGAAATGCTTTTACAGCAGTTAAACATTAAACTTCTTAATGAACCTAAGAATTTTGATGAAATTACAAAACAAATGAAAATTATTAACGATATGATTCTTAAGAACCAAGAAGCACTAAATGCTTTGAAGAAGCAGGTTGAGAATCCCAGAAACAAGGTTCAAGAAGATAACAATAGTGATTTGGCTGAAGTGTTAAGTTATATCTGCAAGACCGAAGAAGAATTAATTGCTGAGGCAGAGGCCGAATTAAAAGAAGAAGAAGAATTATTAAAGAGAAAACGCAAGCGAGGATAGAGGCACATGCCTCTATTTCTCTTGAGGTGGAATTTGTATGGCGCTAACTATTGAACAACTTAAGTTTTATCGTAAGCATCCGACTTTAGCGGCGCGAGACTTATTAGGGGTAAAGTTACATTGGACTCAACGACAGATGTTACGTGCTGCTTTTGGTTCAACAAACTGCTTATGGTTGGCGTGTCGGTCACTGGGAAAGACCTGGCTAATTGCGGTTTACTTATGTTTAAAATGTATATTGTTTCCTAAGATGCGTTGCGGGGTGTTCGCGTCTTGTTACAATCAGGCGTGTTTTACATTTGAAAAACTGCAACAGTTGTGGGATGATTCACCATTTCTACAGGCTGTGACGACTGGTCCTCCTAAAGTAACCAAAAATAAAGCGGAGTTAGTTTTTATTAATAAATCAAGGATTGAAGCGTATGCAGTTAAGCGTGGCGCACGTTTTAACCAGGTTGTAATTGATGAGTATCGTGATTTACCGCCAGAACAGCTTGCGGTAATTAAGCCATATCTCTTAGCTAAACACGTAACAGAAAAGAATCATATGCTCATAGCATCAACGGCAACTTATCAGACAAATCATTTCTATGCTAAGTACAAAGAGTTTGAAGAACAGGTACAAAAAGGGAACCCAAGATACGCATTAACAAGTTTTGATATAGATGATGCTCTTAGCGGCCCATTTACATTTATTGATAAAGATGCTGTCGAGAGCATTAAAGAGGATTTGCTACCGGAAGAAATTGACCAAGAACTGTATTGTAAATTTACTAGCCTACGAGATGGATTTTTCGCAGGTGCTTTGATTAAATCGTGTGAACTCGCATTTAAGCCAATTAAATCATGTGATGGATATATTACCGTGCTAGGCATTGACGTTGGTAGGGTAAAGGGCGGCGATAACTCGGCGTTTACAGTTTGTCAGTTGATTCCCGGCGAAGGAGTAAGGGTTGTATATGTACTTACGGTTAATGGGGCAACAATGGATGAGCAACGCATGATTATCGGTCGTTTAGTTCGTGATTTTAATATTTCTAAAATAGTAATGGACAATGAAAAGCTTGGGTACGCCCTACGTGATAGTTTAATGAAACCATCGCTAGACGAAGAGACAAACAAGGTATTGCCACCAATTGTTTTAGAGGATGATTTTAGTGTCCCTGGTGCGTTGCAACTTATCATTGGCCAGAATTTTGCAAACAAGACCGAAATGTGGGAGCGTGTTTGGGATGTAAAGAAAGCAATGCAAGAGAGGATTCTGTATTTTCCAGAGGACAAATATAGAATTATGATTGGAAAGGACAATCCCAATATTGATAGCGACGAAATGGAACTTATTGATATGTATTATGAAATTGCTGCTTTAAAACGGGAAATGTCAAATATGGAGATTAAACAGACCGAGACAAATACCGCATTCTCTTTAGTTCCTGGTACTGGCGCAAAAATTAAAGACGACCGCTTTTGGAGTATGATACTTTCGGCTTCTGAGGCGGTAAGGATTTACAAGGAGAGTCTTGAGAATAATGACGATTCCTATGTTGGTTCGTGGGCATAAAAAGGAGGAATATATTTGAGTAAAATATTTGCATTTGTGTTTATGGGGGTTATGGCGGTATCTTGTATTGTTTTATGGTGCGCGATTTCATTGATTGGTATTGTGTCTGCGCCAATTGAGGCATTTAAAACTGTACGATATATGTTTAATACATTTGCTGAAAGTATGCTATCTCAACTTAAACAAAACGATAAGTAGGTGGTGATCTATGCCTAACCTGTCTGTTGCTCCTGGGTTGCGAGAAGAAGAATATCGAGAGGCATTTGCGGAACAGCTTATAATGCCGAATCCATTTGACGAGAGGTTCGGTAGCTTTACTGGCGCGACAACGCCAAAGGATAGAAAAAGGCGAATTAGAAAGGCAAAAGAGTATTGCAATATTGATATAGTTGATAGGATACTACGGATTAAGGTTGATTTTGGTTTTAGGCTCCGGGAATTTGATGGTTTTGAGTCTGCAAGACAGCGTGATTTTTACAATAACCATGTATTGCCGATGATTCAAGATATTATTCCATCGTACATCTACGAACGAAATACGCTTGGCGATGTATTTTTCCATTATGCAGACAGGCCGAACTCAACCATACCAATGTTCCTAACCATTGAAGATCCCGAACGGGTCGAAATAGAAACCGCACTTGGTATTGAGCAGTTTAATGTTGAGGTATCAGCCACATTCAAAGAGGATGTACGGAAACTAAAAGATCGTGGGCGGTTAGATATGCTGCCCAGTTATCTGCAAAATTTATTTGGCCCTAACGGGATGATTCAGAATAAACTTCATCTTGGAAACGATAATATGTATCGAGTTGACTTTTACAAGAGGAAGTATGAAAAGTATTCTGACCCGCCACTAATGAAGATTAGTACGCCGCTTGAATTAAGAAATGCCTTAACTGATATGGACTATACTGCAACATATGGTTTAAAGAAGGGTATTTTACACTTTAAGGTTGGTAATGACAAAGAGCCGAAGTCAAAAGATCCAGCAAAAATTGAAGCACTCAAGAAATTAGTGATGTCCCAGCCACCTGGGGCATTTATGTTGTTCACAAATAGTGATGTCGATCTTGAATTCCACTATCCCAAACCGGAGATTTGGAGTGCATCAAAATATGAGGCAGTAGATAAGCGGATTCTTGAGTGGTCTGGTATTTCTACCACGATTATTTCTGGTGAGGGATCTGCTTACGCTACTGCTATAGTTTCCTTAAGTGGCTTAAGACAACAACTTTTAGCAGATAGAGAAAACTTTGAAAGATTCCTATTTGCTTACTGTAGGTTGATTAACAAGAAAAATGGTTTTCGCAAGGTTCCTAAGCCAGTATGGGCTAGAGAAAGTCTCGAAAACAACGCGGATTTCTTGGCGAGGGTTAAATACCTTGTTGGTATTGGTGTGTATGGTATCGAGGATCTTTGTCGTGAGTTTGGACTAAACTTTGACGAACAACTCGCTAAGAAGCGTAAAGACGCTAAATACCGTGATGTATTTGTTCCACATTTCGAAGAGAAGCAGGGAATTGTCTCAAATATGTTTGGCGTTAGAAATGACGGTGGTAACGAGGGTGGCGATGACAAAGGGAGACCTAAAACAAACGATATGAATGTGCGCGATACTAGACAGCCGCGCCCATCTCAATGAAAGGTGGTGAATTAATGAGTGGCTGAATATAAATCGCTATTCCGTGTTGGGTTTGAAGTAGACGATGCAACCATTGAGGAAATTAAAAATTTTCTTTATGAAAACGGAGTCCCTTCAATTAGCAAGATTGGCGTGGGATTTTCTTACTTAAGATCGCTGCCTTATTGCAATGGTAATGGACATGCGTTAACTGCCAAATGTATTAAGAACTCGATGGATAGCATTAGGTTTTCGCAATTTGATTTCAACCATACGCCAGACGACATTATTGGTTCGGTAATTGGCTATAAGATCTTTAACGACACAGATGAACTCGTACCTAAAACACCCATGCGACTATTAGGTATGGGTGTTCTTTATCGTCATCGCCTAAGAGATCATGGTATCGAACCACAAGACCTCATTAATTATGCCACGTCGTTCGAAATTGGTTTTCGCGATTTTGACTTTTGGTATAAGGGTCAAATCGTAATGCGCGAAGACGCTCCGAGCGAATGGCTTCTTAAATTAGATGATTTGACCCAAGGTATTCCTTATTATTGGGAAGGTGAGCGTGTTTGTCTAATTCTTGGTGGTGTCGATGATGATGCTACTGTTGATTTTAATGCAAATACGCTTTTAACCGTAGAGCCTGGTGACAAAGAATCCGGGATTCTTGTTGCCGTAGCTCGTAAATTAAATGGTGTTTTCGATATCGAAGAAGGAGGCTTGGAAATGACTTATACTCAGGAACAATTAGATGAGAAAGTGGCATTGGCGAAGCAAGAAGCTGAGGCTTCCTTTAGTGCTAAGGCTGCTGAGTATGACGAGAAAGTGAAAGAATTGACTACGAAAGTTGCCGAAATGGAGTCCAAGATTAGCGAACTGGAGACTGCGCTTGCTGCTGAGAAAGAGAGGGCTGACAGTGCAGAGTCTAAGGTGTTGGCAATGGAAACCGAAAAACTGGTCAATGAACGCAAATCTGTGTTGGCATCTAAGGGCTATCCAGAAGGACTGATTGAGCAAAAACTTGATTTTATGGCAAAAGCGTCGCCTGAAGAGTTTGATGGATTTGTTGCTGAATTTGAAGCTATCGCTTCTCATTTTCAGACTACAAAAACCGCTACCGCTTCTGCCGCAGAAGAAGTCAAGACGGTTGTTGCTAATCTGACTGTTGGTAGTGGTAGTAACAACGAAGAAGATCTTAATCCCATTCTTTAACCTAATTAGTGACAGAAGTTCCCCACTTCTATAAGTGGGTGATGAATGTTGCAAAATATATAAAAAATGCTAAAATTATTATAGCGAAAACCAAGCTAATTAGCCATGTAGATGGTAAAACTGGGGAAGGAACAGCCCTTTGAGCGTGGGTAATCTGGTAACAGAAGTTACCTTGACCACGAAGCCATCCGCTTCTATAAGCGGTGGTAGTTCACCCTAAAACATAACAAAAAACAAGGAGATGAATTTAATTGGCTATTTTAATGCAAACCGTTTTTTCCCCGCGCTATGGGTTTGATCTCGAAAAGGATGTTATCAATAGTTTTAAGGCGACTACCCCACTTGCCTACGGGAAAATTGTTGTGCCCGCCGATACGACTGGTATTCTAGAACTCGGGAACGATTACGGATACTTCCTGCTAGAAGAGGTAACGGAAGATGGTCCTAGCTTACTCGAACATGCCCTGGGGGATTTCCAGTATGAGAAGAAAGCTACCGCGAATACCGCAGTGACCGTTTTGATTCCGAGGAAGGGTAATATTGTTCGTACCAAATGGGTTGTCCAAGGTGATGATGGTGTTCCCATTGCCGTTGGTAACTTACTCGATATCGTCAATGGTGTCTATGCCACTAATGCTGACAACAACGGGACTAAAGGGTTGTTGAAAGCTATTGTTACCGATTCCCTTGGTAACATCTTATATGACGTTGAGATTCTTTAATCAAAAACAATATAAAAATAAGAGGTGAATTCAATTGTCGATGAATATTGTTGAGCGTAGTATTCTTTCTTCGAATGCTGATGTTTATAAAACCGCAGTTGCTAAATTGGGTGCTGCCAAGGCAAATAAACTAACAGATAAAGAAAAGTTTGACCAATATAACGCCTTAGATTATACCGCTAGAGCTGCTCTACGTACTGAGGCTGTTGATTTGCGCGTTAAGGCTAAGATGATCGGCTTGGATTTCTTCGAGCTAAGAACCCTGGAACCCGACGAAGTGCCTATCTATGAGGTAGAAGCCAGTCGTCCCCGGATTCCGATTACCGTTGTTTCTCAGTTCGGCGGTTCTGCTACCACCATCTGGTCTGACAACCTGAGCCGCGCTCAATTCGAGCTTGGTATGCTTGAGTCTGATCGCGTTCGTGTTCAGCGGTTTGACCTTTATCAAGGCTTTACTAACAAAAATAACAAATTAAATCAGGATATTGCCGACTCCCTAGTTAATAAACTTGATGATATGGCATGGACTGCTATTGAAGCTGGTATTGGCAATCTTGATGAAAATACTTGGATTCTTGATCCTAAGATTAAGAACGCTCCCACCAGCAATTCCCTGGACTTGTCTGCCGAATGTAATGGTAAGCTTGTAAAAGGCTTGTTCAAGGCGATTACCGAACATGCTGACCGTGTTGGCAAACCCATTCGTGCCGTTTATTTGCCTGCCGCCCGCAAACATGACCTGTTTGATTGGGTGAGTGTGAGTGATGGCATGCACACGATGGCTGCCGATACTGTTCCGACCTCTGTGACCGAGCAGATTTGGAATAGTGGTACTACTGGTGGCGCACTTATGCCTCCGACTGTTTTCACAAACGTGTTAGAGGGCGAAGCCACTGGCTCTATCTACGGTTATGCAATTTTAGATGAAGCTCCTGGTTACTTCTTCCAGAAACCAGCTTTCCATATCACTGACGAAAAAGATGAAGGTATTTGGCATTATGCTCAAACCGTCATCACTGGCTCGTTTGTCATCCCTGCTTATCGCAAGCAAAATCTTGTTAAATTTAAGATTGGTTAATAAATAAGAGGGGGCTTGTCCCCCCTCTTCCTATTTATTATCGATGAAAGAGGAGAATGGGAATGTTTTATGCGAGATTGAAAGAGGGAGTAAAAGAGGCTCCGAGGTATGGTGTTTTTTTATACCCAGGTGATAAATATCGCCAAGTGGAAGATAGATACCGAGAGCTAGTTGAAAAAGATGATCGAGTAGAGATCTTGTCTGTTGAAGAAATGGCTGAAATCAATCGGAAGAAACAAGAGTTAATTAAAGAAATTGTTTTTGGTCATTGGAAGAGTGGAGAAAAAATCATCGCTGAAATGACTGACCTAGATGAACTCGCTAAGGTTGAGGCTTTAGCGAAAGCTAACGGGAAGAACAAGATTGCCGAACTCGCTCAATATCGTATTGAAGAATTAACGCCTAGTAAATAAATAGAGGGGTGAATGCTTTGGCTAAAATTACTGTCGATACCCCTGCTACCGCTGGTACGGCAATGCAAACCTCTGGTCAATTTTGGAATACTACTACTCCAGCCAATGCTGTGTCGCTCGATCCGGTTTATTACTTGACTGGTGAAGATATTGTTGTAACTGGTGATGCCAATCTTACTGCTGGTGAAGTTGAGTTATACTGCTACTGGTATCCGATTAGCGAAGATGGTGCTGTCGTAGCTGCCGAATAAGGCGGTGAGGTTTTATGTTTGACCTAGATAATCTAATTCCCTTTATTCGCAAAGCAGTGAATGATAATGATCCGAGTGACTATAAGTACACCGATGATGAATTGCGATTCTATTTGCGAATGGGAGCTTATCAAGTTGAAGGTTCCTGGGAATGTGGGTATACGTTTTCTACTGAAACAATAGGGGGCAATACCCACTATTTTGTTTCTCCAGAGCCTCCGATTTGGAGGCAAATGTTATATGTTCACAAAACAGCATTGATGATGGGAGCTTGGGAAACCACTTATAGTTATACTCTTGCGTCAATTAAGGTGTCATATAACAGTAAAAGGGACGATATGAAGCGGATTCAGGATATGTATGATGAGATTGAATACGAACACCGCTATACGGGCGCAGGCTTTGCGTATAACACGTGGGATGATTATTTCTCCCGCCTAAACCTGATATGGTCGGAGATTAGTGAGGGATATCGATGATTGAGAGACCTAGAGATGTCATAGAAAAAATCTTTAATATTCTTGATGAGGGTTTCCCTGATGACGAATTGACAAAACAAGCGTATCACCAGAAGCAAGTTCTGTTTGATAAGTTGCGCTATTTTGTTCCTCAAGTCGTCAGGGTTGACAACTACTTCAAGCGTTCAAAACTTGATAAGGAGTGATTTATAGTGGCTGCTACCGATACCGTAAAATATGGTCTAGAAGGTACATTGTACTACTGCACTGATGCCGATGCTGACGAAAACACCGTTGGCGCAAGCTGGGTTGAGTTAGGCTATGTTACCGATTTTAGCATTACCAAAAATAAGAACAAAATTGTTTATTACAACAAGTATGAAAAACAGGGTGCTAAAAATGGTCGTCTTGAGGTTACTGGTTCTTTGGGCCAACTGTACACCAACTACGCTGGTTCTATTATGAAACTAGGTGACGATGATGCTGTTGTAGCACTGAAACTGGTTGTTGCTGATAACGGCGTTACGGAGTCTGAAACCTGCTATGTTAAAAATGTTGACCTTGATAACCTTCGGTTTAATCCCGGAAACCTCAACGACACTTCCGAAATGACATTTTCTGCCGACTTTACTGCTACTGATTATCACTTTGTTGCTGCTTCTTAATTTTAGTCAAAAATAAATCAAAAATTAATATGGGGTGATTGTGTGGCTGTATTAGCACTCCAATCCCTTACTGCTACTGGCACAGAGCTTACATTTACTGCTGCTTCTGATACAGGTGATTTAGTCCCTAATAATGGTGGCGGTTCAGTTATTGCCGTTAAAAACGACAGTGACTCCCCAATTACTGTAACTGCCACTGCTACACGTGCATGTAGTCAGGGTTTTACCCATGATCTTTCTGAAAGCGTTGGAGCTGGTAAAACCGAATATATTAAACTACCTTCTTATTTAAATAATAGTAGTAATCAGGTTCCGATTGCATATAGTTCTGTTACTGATGTTACTGTAGCTGCATTTAAATAATTTCAAAAGCGGGGGTAAAACCCCGCTTATTACTTTGAACATAACCGTAAGGTTTATATATTTTAACGCAATAAGTGAAGAAGGGCAAAAGAATGCACGAAGAAAATGAAAAGATAGTAAAAGAATTCTTGCGTGATTTAAGTGCAAGGGGGTGTTCAAAAAACACCATCCGTGGTTATGAATTAGATTTAACAAAATTTTTTGAAGCGATGGGTAAAAATTATCTAGATATCACCTTTAGGGAAATAAAATTATATTTTAATGAAATGACTGGTATAAAATCACCCAGAACAGTTGGTAGAAAAATGGCATCTGTTCGCTCTTTTTATAAGTGGGTTGAGGAGATTAAGGCAGAGGAAGGAGAAAAATATGTTCCTCCTACAAAAGCACTTAAGTCTCCTAAAATGCCAAAGCGGGTACCAAAATATTTTACCCATGATGAAGTAATGCAGATTATTAATGCTGCAAAATGCACGAGAGATAAAGCAGTTATGATGTTACTTTATAGTAGTGGAATGCGTATTGATGAAATGTATAAACTTAATCGAACTGATATTGATTGGGAAACAAAATCAATGAAGGTTATAGGCAAGGGTAACAAAGAACGGGTTTCCCAGTTTAACGAAGAAACAAAGAAGTTGCTACTTGAATATTTAGCGACAAGGAATGATGATAATCCTGCTCTTTTTGTGGGAAAGGGTGGTGGGAGATTATCTAAGAGGGCCGTACAAAAATTTGTATCACAGGCTGGCAAAGACGCTGGGATGAAAAGACCAGTTACACCACATAAATTTCGCCATAGCCTAGCCTCTCGTTTAGTACAGAATAGTGTGCCAATTCAGGTTGTTCAGTCTATACTTGGACACAATGATATTTCGACCACGCAAATCTATGCATGTCTAGATAATAAAACCGTTAGAGACGCATATGCCTCTGTGTTTGATAAAGATCGATAATCCATTTTCAAAGGTGGTGATACAGATTGCTAAGTCCTATTATCGCAATGGAGACAAATATTGCTATAGCTGAAGAAGTATTAACCACCAAAACATTTACCGGGATAACGACCGGACAAACCATCACTATAGATAATACTGGCAATGTTAAGCGAAAACCCCAAATTAAAATCACAGCTAATGGAAACGTGACAAACCTCGTAATCGAAAATCAAAACAGCGGTTCTACAATCACCTATGCTACTGCATTGGCTCAGGGTGATGTTTTGGAAATCAAGAATGACATTTCATATAAAAATACTGTTGCTGATTATGTTGCGGTATTCAATGCCCCATTTTATATCGAAGAAAACGATGAAAATGTAATATCGTTTACGTTCAGTGGTGGGTCAAATATAGACGTTGAGGTAAGTTGGGAATACCCTTCAAGTAACGCCACTGTAATGGCATATGTGCAAAATTTACGCATATCTGAAGCAAGAACATACCAACGAAAACAGTCATTATATAGCACATATAAGAATGGCGCAGTTCTCAAAGACGTTGATTTCGTAATATCTATTGGTAAGATGTGGAGCGATTCGGTAATATTTAATGATTCGCCGGAAAAATCTTATAGACTGGTTATTTATACTGATGATGATGCTACTGGTATAGAACAACAGGCTTATGTGTTTTGTAACTGTAGATTCACTAGTAAAGAAATATTTAGCGAAGATGCTTCAATTGTTACTGAAAACATTGAGGGTTTTGCGGATAAAATGTTCAAACTATCCTATTCTCAAATATGAATTTGGAGGTGCGGTCTTTGGCTAAGTTTTCCGTAAATATGGGGATGGAACAGCCCTTTGAGCGTGGGTAAACTTGCTCCGATGGGAGCGTCACCACGAAGCCACCACCTCTGTAGGTGGGGGTAGTTCACGCAAATACATGAGAAAAAAGAGCAAAACGAAAAGGAGAATGAGGAAGAATGGGTGTAGAGAAAATTGTATCATGGGAACAGTGGGCAGAGCAGCCTAAGAGTGGAGTAGTTGAGTTGGAATTCCCCGATCCAAAGGTTCCTGGTGGAAAACGGGTAAAACAGATTGTTCTTAATGGGTTGACGCAAGAAGAGATCGATGCCGTGAACCAGAAATGGGACGAGGAGAAGAAGAAACTCAAAGAACCTATGATCGCTGTTCCGGTTAAGGGTGGCGAACGTAAATGGGTTCCTGCTAAGGGAACGGATGAGTATAAGGAATACGAGGAAAAGATTGCTGCTATTGAACGACTTCGCATAGCAGATTTAACTCTTGCGTTTATGCCTCCTGAACTGCGTCCTCCGGGAGAATTCGAGGAACAAGTTGCTTCTCTAAAGAAAGTTCTTTTAAGTGGTCATTGGGGTCAAATTGTTACTGCTGGTATGGAAATTTCCGGTTTCAAACTTGATCAAAATGAGAAGGTAGAAGAAGCAAAAAACTTCTAGTTGTCATGCCTGAAGATGGCATGGCACCAAATCTAAAAGAATGTGTGGGAGTTAAGCCCCTATTCGTAGATTTGCAGATATGCGAGAAGTTCCGTATAGATCCTCTGCGATACCTTTTGGGCGATAATGCTAGTTGGCAAAGCGACAAAGGTAGGGCGTTAAAAACTGTGCTTTTTGCGTTCCAACAGCTAAATGCCGAAGAAGAAAAGCGCAGGTTGGATGAAATAGATAGACAATCGAAAAATACTGGGAAAGGCGGCAGGCGCAAGTAGCTTGCCGCTATATTTTTATTCCTTAAGGGGGGTATGGTCATGAAACCTCTCTATAAACAGATTCGAAAAAATTTCAAAGAACAACTCAAAGAACATGGTGTGACAGTTAATATCAATTATACGTACAAAACTAGCGACGATGGGTGGGGAGAAGACCAGATAGAAGGCACATACGAAAATGTAAAAGTTTTCCAGGATGTAGTAAAACACTCAGCTTTTGAACGTAATGGCTATGCAAATATTATGGAAGGCAAATCTGTTTTTCAGATACCTTTTAGTTATATATTGAATGGTTCTAAGGTGCAACTGGATTTCAAAGATAAGGAAAATATCACAATTGAGATTATTGCATCTGGGCAAGTCTTTCAAATAGATCGTGTAATTCCGTTTGATCAAATTGGCGACGGTTTTCTCTGTCAATTGGCGGTGCAAGCCTAATGACTGGGTTTAAATTAGACATAGAAGGCTTAAAACGCCAAATCGAACAAAAGGTGAAACCAAGACTATTACAGGGCGTTCAAGATGGATTAAAAGATCATGCACCCAAAGCAGAACAGACAATGACAGATTATATTCAAGAAGTTGTATACAACGTTTATGAGCCAAAGGTGTATAGGCGCACCTATAAATTATTAAATAGTGTTCGTAGCGAAGTAGATGGTAATACATTAAGGGTTGCTGTTGATCCAACTGGATTCTCTTTAACCACAGATGGTGTACCGTACCCCTATCGTGTCGCTGGTGGCAATGAAGAACATCCATACGAATATCCAGTCGATGGTGCTGCGTTTATGAATAAACGCGATTGGGCAACAAAAACCGCTGCTGAATACAAGGAGAATGCCGAACAAGAAGGTGTTCTTAAGCGCGATCTGATTTCGGCAATTAACCGCCGATTGAGGGGTGGGTAGTATAAATGGCGATAACAACAGTTTTTAGCCCTGAAGATTATGCTAATACAAGTTTGGCAATTGTTAAGGAATTTATCCAAACGTATCTAGATGGAATAGACATTACCTTTCTGCGACCCCAGTTTGATGAAAATAAAACGCCTAATGAAAACCTTCCTAGATATAAACTTTGGCTTGAATATCGTGGCGACGATTTTAGGGAAGTCGGAATGGGGCAAAGTCTTAGTAATGGCAGGAAAGGACAGAAGGGATATATCTCATTTTGGATTTGGCATTATACAGCAGATCACCTTGGAAAAGAAAAGAAAACACTTGAAGTTGCTGCTGAGTTGAAATCCATTTTCAATCAGCATAAAGGCGACTTAGGTGCTGCTGGATTACGAAATGTCAAAATAGGTAACTTGAGACCAATTTATAAAGAACCAGGTATGACGATATACGGTGGCAGGCAGCTATGTACTTTTGAGGTATTACTGGAGTGGTAA
>ERZ773359.3018-NODE-3018-length-20111-cov-4.983047_pt1 | contig 20111 bp, 12 predicted proteins | sample MGYA00374955_ERZ773359 | MGnify/ENA primary metagenome ERZ773359 (study PRJEB29098, sample SAMN04486028) | biogas fermenter metagenome | study: EMG produced TPA metagenomics assembly of the Biogas fermentation microbial communities from Germany - Plant 4 DNA1...
CAATTGCCGCCATTTCCTTACTGGTGGGCGGCATTGGTGTTATGAATATCATGTTGGTCTCCGTAACCGAGCGAACTAGGGAAATCGGTATCCGCAAAGCTTTGGGCGCCAAATATAAGGATATTATGGTCCAATTTCTTATTGAAGCGGTGGTAATTTGTTCCATAGGGGGAATCATCGGTACTTTACTGGGACTGGTCGGGGGCTTGCTGGTGGCCGTCTTAGCAAAGTTTCCGCCTATGGTATCACCGCTGACCGTTATAATTGCTTTTGCTTTTTCTACGGGCATTGGCCTCTTTTTTGGTCTTTACCCCGCTAATAAGGCGGCAAAAATGAGTCCTGTTGAAGCTTTGCGTTATGAATAACCGCCGCTATTGCCGGTGCTTTACCTTTGAGGTACTAACCCAAGACATTACCCATAAACTAATAGATAAAAGAATAAAGGGTGATGTGTATGCGTATGTTGAAAATTGGTCTGAGAGGAGACGAGGTGGCCGCCTTACAAACTCGCTTAAAGAATTTGGGTTACTATCCGGGGGCTATTGACGGCATTTTTGGCCCACAAACAGAACTTGCTGTTATTCGGTTTCAAAGAGATCGTGGTCTGACTCCGGACGGCATTGTCGGGCCCCATACCTACAATGCGCTGGGAATCGATTCCGAATCTGGTCTTTACACCGTCCAAGCCGGAGATACTCTCTACACTATCAGTCTTAAACTAAATATTTCCTTGCCGGCCTTAAGGGCGGCCAACCCGGGAATAGATCCCGACAATCTACGTGTCGGACAAAGACTAAACATACCTAAGGCCGGAACAACCGCTATTGTGTCGACTAATACCGATTATACTTATGATATGATGGTAGAGGATATCCAGGATCTGCAAAGGCGTTATCCATTTTTGGAAGTAGGGGTGGCCGGGCAAAGCGTTCTGGGCCGAAATCTTTATTATTTAAAACTGGGGAATGGGCCTAACCAAGTATTTTTTAATGGTGCCCATCACTCCCTGGAATGGATTACAACAGTCCTGCTTATGAAGTTCACGGAGAATTTTCTCCAAGCCTATGCCAATGGAACAGCGATCAGAGGATATAACCCGCGGGAAATTTGGAATATGTCTTCTATTTATATCATACCGATGATAAATCCCGACGGTATAGACCTAGTTTTAAAGGGACTGCAAAGGAATAATCCCTTTTATCAACAGCTTATAAGCTGGAATAACGGCAGCTCAGATTTTTCCCGAAATTGGCAGGCCAATATCCGGGGTGTAGATCTTAATCACAATTATAATGCTTCCTGGCAGTTATCCAAGCAAGCCGAACTGGCGTATGGTATTACCGGCCCGAGGCCGACCAGATATTCCGGTCCGTATCCTGAATCTGAACCGGAATCCAGAGCGGTAGCCGACTTCACCAGAGCTCATGATTTTCAGTTAGTAATAGCCTTTCATAGTCAGGGAGAAGTCATTTATTGGGACTATCTAGGGATGGCAGCACCGCAAGCTTGGGAAATCGCCAATCAATTATCCAAGGTCAGCGGGTATGCTCTGGATCAAACTACCGGTATTGCCTCTTATGCCGGATACAAGGACTGGTTTATAGAGCAGTACAGAAGACCCGGTTTCACGGTAGAAGTAGGACACGGAACAAATCCATTGCCCATCTCTCAATTTCCGAAAATATATAATGACAATGAAGGATTATTACTGCTGGCTTCCGTAATTACGGCGCAGTAAGAAAATAGCAAAGAACTGTCAACAAATAAGCCAATATCTATCTAAAAAACTATTACCGGGAAAAATCACCCGGTAATAGTTTTTTACTTTGAGTTCCTTGCTCTATGCACAATATATAGCTTTTAGTCGCTCTACGTTTTCTAAACACGTCCAATATTCCTGGCAATCATAAAGGCTTCGGCATTGGCACTGGTAATATTGCGAGGGGCCACACAGTCTCCGATCAAGTAAAATTCGGGAGCACAGAGATTGAGAGCCAAAGCTTCCTCCCGTAAAGGTCTTTGACCAACGGCATAGATCACGGTATCTGCCTCAAAGAATTTTTCTCCTTCTGGAGTTTCCACCAGCACACCGTTGTCTTTAATCTCTTTAGCTTTGGTTTTAAATTCAATGTTCAGCCCGCGCTTTTTAATTTCTACCTTTAAGCCCAGAATATGAAGGAAATTACCTCCGTCACTGATATGTTCCAGCATTTCAATATTAGTTACTTTTTTCCCTTTATTAATTAAATGCAAACCCAGTTCAACCCCAACTAAGCCTGCTCCTAATATAACCACATTTTCTCCTATCTGATCGACAGCAGTGTAAGCATCTTGGGCGGACAGGACATTCGGCCCCTCTATACCCGGGATAGGCGGTACCAGAGGCACGGCACCAAGAGCAGCGATGATCACATCCGCGCCAATATTTTGAGCGTATTCGGGTATAACCTCGGTATTCAAGCGTAAGTCGATATTAGGGGAATCCTCGACAAACTTGGCCTGTTGGTTAAGGTAACGATCAAGAGGTTCTTTAAAATAGACATCTTCCTCGCAACGTAAAACACCGCCCAAGCGACTGGTTTTTTCACAAAGTATAACCTCATGACCCCGTTCAGCACAGGTTAAAGCTGCTTGCATACCGCCAATACCGCCACCGACAACCAGTATTTTTTTCTTTTTGGCGGGCGGAATATCGAACTTCATTTCATATTCACGGCCGGTTTCCGGATTGATGGCGCAATAGGGCTCACCGTAAATCATCTCATTAGAGAAGCAGGCCAGACAGCGCATGCATTTCTTAACTTTATCTTCATTGCCGGTACGCACTTTTGTAGGAAAATCAGGGTCGGCCAAAAGTTGGCGGGCAGCTTCCACAACATCGGCTTGCCCGGAAGCAATAATTTCTTCCATTAATTCGGGATTATTTAAAGCTCCGATAGCAGCTACCGGGGTCTTGACATGTTTTTTAATCTCAGCTGCGTATTTGACATTAACTCCATCTTCAAGGAACATACTGGGATGAGTGACGGCGAACACTTCTTCCACTTCGTGATTGCCTGCAGAAACATGGATCAGGTCCACATACCCATCAAGTTGTTTGGCAATAGCAATGCCTTCATCCAGGTCATAGCCGCCCTCATAACATTCCGAACCGCTAATGCGAATTTCTATCGGGAATCCCGGGCCGACTTCCTTACGAATGGCCTTTAAGACAGCCAGAACCAGACGTGCCCGGTTCTCTATGCTCGGGCCACCCCATTTGTCTTTACGGGTATTTGTTTTGGGGGAAAGGAACTGGTGGAGTAGCCAGCCATGTCCAGCGTGTACCGTGACCATGCCGAAGCCGCATTTTTTGGCTAAAGCCGCTCCTTCAGCAAATTTACGGATAGTACGTTCAATAATTTCTTCATCCATAGGGCGGATGATTCGGCCATCGATTTCGCATTCTACCGGTCCATAGGCAATACCCTGGGGAGCAGCACCGAAGAAGGAGAGTTCGCGGTTAGCAAACATCCCGGCATGAGTTAATTCTAAGGAAGCAACAGCGCCGTAAACTTTGATACCGTGGGCTATGGTAGCCAGATTTCTATGAATAAAAGGTGTATCCAGAGAGATTTGGCCGCGGCCGCCTCGTCCTATTTCGCCGTCCACAATGCCTTCGAAGGTGGCTACACTGGCAGCTCCGCCCATGGCTTTTCTACCGTAGTAAGCAGCTGCTGCATAGCCATCGTTGAGATAACCGTCTCCGTTAATATTTTGAAAGCCTGTAGGAGAAGCAAAGATTCGGTTGCGGAATAATGTATTGCCTAATTTAATTGGAGTAAAAAGATGGGGATACTTACACTTATACATGTCATGATCTCCTTTTCCTTTTTTATCTATATTTTCTATTATAAAGATTACAGAAGGCTTCAACAATTGAAAAAATTTACAAAAATGAAAGCCGGAATTTGTAATAAATAACAAAACCAGATATTTTCTTTGTTAAGTTTAATTTTTGTCTCAATGAGATAAATTTTTAAATCCCGCTTTCTTATCTGCCATATATCGATATAGAGTATAAAATTATCGATAAACGATAAAATTATATTGACATACAATAATTATGCGCTTACAATTTGATCTAGGGAATGAAATTACCCACCTCTGCCGGAGAATTGGCCATTCGTTTTTCAACTCTAATGAAATCTGAGGATTTTGAACTGCCAGCCCGGAGATATTTTAGAGTATGTGGAAGGAGAGAAGAATAATGAATGACTCTAGCGATAAAACAATCTTTAGCAAAATCGATATAATTTTTGCCTTGGTTATGTTGGTCTGCGGTTTCTTATTTTGGAATTTGATTCGCCTGCCGCATCTTGGTGCCGGGGTTACGCTATTTTCTCTTATATTTTGTTTATGTACTTTTTTTTATTTACAAGCAGCAGGGTTTAGGCAGAAGGGAACAAGTCTGGTGTGTTTAGTTATTATTGTCTTGTCTACCCTAGTTTTTTTGCTATTTGATAACACTCTAATAAAAGTTTTAAATTTCATCTTCCTGCTTGTCATCGTAGGGTACTGGATAAGCCTGTCAACGGGCATAACTCTAAAGAAGGAAATATCCGCCTATATGATCGGCGATTTTATTCATCAATTTCTGGTTATCCCTTTTTGTAATTTTGTCTGTTGTTTTAGAGCCCTTAAAGCTCTTATTACTGAAAACAAAAAAGGAAAATCCATTTGGGCCGGTGCTTTTGGGATTCTTATTATTCTGCCCATTCTGGTTCTGGTTGTCAATCTTTTGGTTGAAGCTGACGCCGCTTTCGCCGAATTGGTGGCCAATCTGCATTTTTCGGTATCCTTAGATATAATCCTTCAGGTAATCATGGGGATTCCTGTAGCCTGTTATTTATACGGTTTAATATATGGCTGCCGTTACCAAAGGAATACCAACCATTTGACAGTTGAAGCGGCAGATAGTGTGGCATCCGCCTGCCGTTTGGCTCCTGCTGTAACCGTTTATTCGGCCTTGACTGCTTTGAACCTTGTATATATTGTTTTCTTCCTTTCCCAGCTTACCTATCTTTTCTCCGCTTTTACCAATCAACTACCTGAACTCATGACCTATGCCGAATATGCCCGTAGAGGCTTTTTTGAGCTTTGCGCGGTAGCCGGTATTAACCTGGTAATAATAACAGTGGCCTACCTACTGGTAAAAAGAGAAAAGATAAAAATATTACGGGCTGAAACAGCTGTTTTATCTATTTTTACCCTGATCCTGATTATTACCGCCGTCAGCAAAATGATGATGTATATTAATTATTACGGCTTAACTCAACTACGTGTCTATACCACTTGGTTTATGATTATGCTTTTCCTAATTTTCACAGTCCTTTTAATTCGCCAGTTTAAAAAATTCAATGCTGCCAAGGTTATAGTACTGGGCTTTATCATACTTTTCTTTGGTTTGTGTTATAGCAATGTAGACGGACGCATTGCCGCCTACAATATTAATAGGTATAAAAATGGGACTTTGGAAACTCTTGATATCCAAGCTTTAACCCGTCTGTCCGATGCGGCAGTGCCCTACATGTATGACCTCTATCAGCACACCCAGGATCAGAGCCTGAAAGCTGATCTAAAGGCGGCTATGGAAAAAAACTTTGGCTCAGTAGGATCTCTTCCGCCGCATCGTACAACATTCCGGGATTTTAATTATCAGCATTATACTGCTCAAAACATCAAAAATATGCTCTCCAAGCCATAAGGCTCTAATAGTTTTTACTCAAGTTCCTCCAGCAGCCTTGCTGCATGGAATCCTTGGTGAACAGCATCAATCACTTTAGCAGGTTTGACATTGTCGCCGATGGTTACTAGTATATCGATTTTACCTTCCAAGGCTTCCTCAAGGCTTTTATCTGATTGATAGCCTACAGCAAGAACTAGGGTATCACAGGGGATTTCCTTATTCTGGCCATTTTGGCTGACAAAGACTTTGTCGGTATCAATAGAGGTTAAAAGGGTATTGGTCATAATCTTAATCTTAGAGTCAGAGAGTAATTTTTTAATTGCCAGATCATTATTGGTAGCGTGCTTCACTGTGAGGAGAAGTTCATTAAGTTGCTCCACAATGGTAACATTCTTACCCATATAATCCAGGTGCAGTGCCGCCTCACAGCCAACCAAGCCGCCACCGAGCACCACTATATTTTCCCCTGGACAATCGCCGCTAGTTAGCATTTCCGTAGCTTCCAGAACTCTTATTTTTTCCATACCGGGAATATCCGGTATTATTGGGTTAGCTCCGGCGGCTAGGATGACTGCATCCGGTTTTCTCTTGAGAATCTCTTCCACGGTAGCTGTTTGGTTCACTCGTACGTTTACGCTGCTTTTATGGAGCTGGGTTTTTAAGTACTCTACATATTTGCCGACCGCTTCCTTGAATTTGGGAGCAGCTGCCGCTTTCAATGCTCCTCCAAGTCGGTCTGATTTTTCCCACAATTCCACGTCAAAACCACGTTCCGCCGCTGTAAGGGCCGCGGTGATTCCCCCCGGTCCTCCGCCAACCACCAAAACTGAAAGTTTTTTATTAGTTGGAGAAAGGTTGTAATCTCTCTCCATACCCATGCGTGGGTTAACAGCACAAGCGAACCTTTGATTGGTTAAGTTGGTATAAATACATTCATTACAGCCAATACAGGGTACGATATCTTCATAGTGTCCCTGTTTAACTTTAGCCGGCCAGTGAGGGTCAGTAAGGGCGGGGTGGCCAAGCCCAACTAATTCAGCTAGCCCACTGCTTACTACCTTTTCCGCCAAAACAGGATTACCCAGTTTGCCTTGTACCAACAAGGGAGTTTTGATGCCTGCCTGTTTGCATGCTTCGGCCAGATAAAGTTGATTGCCTTCTTCTTGATAGACTGTTGTTACAGCATTATACCAACATTCATAAGTCCCCAGATCAAGGTGAAAGGCGGTAAAACCGGCGTCATCCAGAGTTTTAACTAATTCAATACCTTCCTCCAGAGTTCGCCCTCCTTCAATCTGATGATCGAGGGTCAATTTGATTATAAGCGGGAAATCTTTACCGCAGTTCTTCCAAACTGCATCGCGCAGTTCATAAACTATACGCAGCCTGTTTTCTAAGCTCCCTCCGTATTCATCCGTACGCTTGTTCCAGAGTGGAGTGAGGAACTGATCGATTAAATATCCGCCATAAGCGTGGATTTCGATAGCATCAGCACCTGCATTTTTTGCTAATAAGGAGGCATAGCCAAATTTTTCGACCAAAAATTTAATTTCTTCTACCGTGTAAGGTGTGCAAATCAAATCGGGAAAAAAGAAGGAGGGAACAGCGCTGGCCGATTTTGGAGCAGTAAAAGGGTCAATAAAAGAAACACGGCCTAAACCCAGGGAAAGCTGCGAACATACTTTGGCTCCGTATTGATGCACCTTTTCGCATAAAATGGCAAGCCTGGTTCCTTGTATATAGTTTTCTAAAACGTTAGGCATGGGTGCGGGTTCAAATTCAGTAGTCACCATGGTGGCAGTGGGGTAAATCAAGCCAAATCCACCGCGAGCCCGTTCTACATAATACTCTATCTGGCGGTCAGAATAGGCACCATCCGCGTCGGTGTGAGCAAACCCCATAGGACACATAACTACCCGGTTTTTCAGTTCTAAATTACCGATTTTCACTTTTTCAAAAAGCGTTGGCAAATTAAACTCTCCTTTCTTTATAATTTTTATGTTTTTTGTTAATAACATTTATGAATTCATTATTTGAATTAATAGGTTTTACTATGCAAATTTTTCTTGCAAAACTTATTTTTGTTTTATACATGATTAAATCTTTTGGGAAGATTATGGTACAATATTATTAATGTAAAAAAGTAAAATAGTACGACACTAAAATATTTTGTTGTAAAAGGAGTTTGAAAGTTCAGAAAAAACAAGAAAATAAGATCATAAAAACAGCCTTTATTGTCAAACATATTATTTTGGTGGTACTCAAAACGGGGTATAGCAAATATTACCAAAATATTCACATAATTTCAAGAAAATTCGACATAATATAAAATTATTTAATCAAAAGATCAGAATTGCTTTTATCCCGAACCTTTTATCATTTATAAAAAGGGTGTGGATTAAATTATGGATCACAAAGTGGATAATAAAACGCACCAAGAATTATTTAGATACCTGGCTGAGATGGAAGAGGAAAGAAGGAATCAGCTGGAAAAAAGACAGCAAAAAATTTGGATAAAAATCAATATGCCTGCCAATCTTGCAGATACACTTAATTTATTGACTAAACATGATCTGGACACCATCCGCAAGAATCTGAATTTGAAAAACATGAGTGCTTTGAGGAAAGAGGATTTAATTAAGCAATTAGTTAAAATTTTGCCCACTAAATTTGTTGAAGTCCTCAAGCTCTTGGATAAAGAGAGATACGAGCTTATAGCTAAAATGGTTAAAAAAGGTGGTTTGCTATCTGCCACCCATTTATCCTTATCTAAAATAGAATTCTTTATGGGCTATGGCCTTGCTTTCCCAGGAGTTTGTGGTGGGCGCAAGCTATTATTTATGCCCAAGGAGCTTATTGAAGCTTTTAATAAAATTAATAGCATGAAGTTAAAACCAATAATTCAGCTCAATACGGAATGGATTAAGTTAACTTACGGCTTGCTTTATTATTACGGCGTAATGTCCACCTGGGCAGCTAAGAATAAAATAAATAAATGTACCAATAAAGAAATTGACTTTCTTGAATATATAAATGTTTTATCCTTGGCCAATGATTATTATAGACGAGTAAAATTATCCTACGGCGGTTTTTATGATGAACGGGTTATTGATCCGCAGGCTGTTATTGAAGAGCAAAAAAGCAGACCGGATATCGATTATTATCCTTTTACCAAGTCACAGCTCCTAAAGGCGAGCGAACCAGGATATATCGACAAAACACCGGCTATGAATAATTTAATGGTATTCCTCGCAACTCACTATGATATCGAAGCTCACGAAATTGAGGAATTAATGTTTTTTTATCATCAATTGATCAATTTGGATGCCCCTCCATCTGAAATTTTACAGAATTTAGAGCAAAGGTTTGAATTTCCTTCGTTTGAAATTGTTCAAAAAATCACAAGTCTAGTAATTGATTTATGCAACAATACCCGGAGGTGGATCTTAAAAGGTCATACACCAAATGAAATTCTGCTTCAAGAAAAATTAAAAATGAAACCGGTATCATCGCCGGATAATACCCCGCAGCACAAGAAAGCGGATATTATAAACTTTAAAACCGGCAAAAAACTTGGTCGTAATGATCCTTGCCCCTGCGGCAGCGGAAAAAAGTTTAAAAAATGCTGCGGAATAAATCAATAAATTTAGTTGTGTTATAATAGATAAAATGGAATTATTCACCAATAATTCCTACTGGGGGGTTGCCTATGGATATTATAAAGGATAACTACCACTTTATTATTTCCGGAGACTCAATATCCAAAGGCGTGATTTTGGATGAGAAAAGAAAGAAATATATTGTTTCCAAAAACAATTATGTTTCTATTCTTCAACAAAAACTCAAAGGTGTTGCCTACAACCTGTCAAAATTTGGGGCCACTATTACTTATGGCGTTAATAAGTTACATAAAATATTAGCCCTGCAAAGAGCCGACTTTGTCTTAATCGAATACGGTGGCAACGATTGTGATTTTAATTGGGACGAAGTTGCCAATACACCGGAAGAAAATCATTGTCCTCGAACTGATTTAAATACATTTGAACAAACCCTTAAGGATACTGTACATTTCATAAAAGCCAAAGGTATAGTTCCGATCTTGATGACCTTACCGCCTCTAAACGCCGATCTCTATTTAAAATGGATCAGTAAGAATAATCCTTTAAAAGAAAAAAATATCCTTAGATGGTTAGGTAGTGTTACCAAAATCTATTGGTGGCAGGAAAGATATAATGCCGTTATCATAAAAGTCGCTGAAGAAACACAGACTACATGGATCGATATCAGAAGGGCTTTTTTGTTGCAGCCGGATTTTTCCAAATTTTTATGTTCTGACGGAATTCATCCCAATGAAGCAGGCCAAAAATTAATTGCTGATAAGATCTTGGAATATATAAAAATTAACAGCAGTTACTTAATTAAGGATGATGCGGATAAAATCTTAGTTTAGAATTTTGGTTTTTAGATAAAAAAAACCGAAAAGTAAAAGCTGCTTGCTAAACTCATGTTTGCGGCAGTTTTTTTCTATTTGATCCAATGAATTGTTCTTGATGCTTTCTCCAATAAGGTGTTACAGTTATTATAGATTTAAGCCTTGAAGGATAGGGGGTAAATAGTGTGAAGATCTTTCATACGGCAGACTGGCATATCGGAAAAATTATTAACCAAGTACATATGACAGCTGATCAGGAATATGCCTTATGGCGGCTAATAGAACTTATGGAGGCCGAAAACCCGGATGTCTTAATTATTGCCGGGGATGTTTATGACCGAGCCATACCTCCGGTGGAAGCCGTGGAACTGCTGGATAAGATTTTAAGTACAATCCTGTTGGAGCTTAATATCCCTGTCCTAATCGTTGCCGGCAACCATGACAGTCCGGACCGCTTAAGTTTCGGCAGTAATATCTTAAAAGCCAAAGGCTTGCATATCGCCGGACGTTTACAGCCAGAGATTAAACCTATTATCCTGAAGGATAATTATGGCCCGGTAAATTTTTATTTGGTTCCTTATGCGTCTCCTTCTTTAATAAAAGAGGTCCTGGGCAAGGAAGATATTGTTGATCATAATAGTGCACTTTCAGCAATAATTGAAGCTATCAAACAAAAATGGTCGCCGACTGAGCGCAATGTTTTGGTTTATCACGGTTTTGTACGCGGCATGGAAGAAGTAGAGTTTAGCGAGTCAGAAAAGCCCCTGTCCCTCATGTCTCTTGGCGGAGCAGATTATGTTGATGCTGCTCATTTTAAAGATTTTACTTACACGGCTTTGGGACATTTGCATCGACCACAGCGAGCTGGATACGACCATATTCGTTATGCCGGATCTTTATTAAAGTACTCTTTTTCGGAAGTCGCCCATCCTAAGGCTGTTACAATAGTTCAGATCGGTCCCAAGGGTGAAGTTACAACCCGGTTCAAAACCTTACAACCCTTGCGCGATATGCGTAAAATCAAAGGACAACTGCAGGCCCTTTTAGATCCCCAAGTTTATGAGGGTACTAACGTTGAGGATTATCTGCATGTTACTCTGACCGATGAGGGCGAACTACTTGAGCCCATGGCTAAATTGCGCCAGGTATATCCGAATGTTTTGGCTTTAGAACTGGAAAGCAAAGAACGTCAAACCGGCAGGGATAAAACTTCAGCCGGTGAAGGTTACCGCCAAAAAAGCAAACTGGAGTTGTTCCGTGATTTCTATTATGATCTTACGGGCCAAGAGTTTACTAATGAAAAAGAGAGACTCGTGTCCGAAATAATAGCCGCCGTAGAAATTGAAGAGAGAGGGGCCTAAAGCAATGAGACCGCTAAAATTATCCATGACTGCCTTTGGTCCATATGCCTCAGAACAAATCATCGATTTTTCGGAATTGAAGGGCTGCAATCTTTTCCTAATCACCGGCCCCACCGGTTCCGGCAAAACCACAATCTTTGATGCCATTTGCTTTGCGATCTACGGCAAAGCCAGTGGCAAAGACCGAGACGGTGAAAGCTTGCGCAGCCATTTTGCTGATGATAACCTGCTTACCACGGTCGAACTGGAATTTGAACTGAAAGGAAGTCGCTACTGGATTAAACGAATACCTAAACAAATCCGCCGGAAAGCAATAGGAGAAGGGTTTACCGAGCAAAATGCCCAAGCCCAACTAAAAATATTAAGCGACCCCAACTCAAGGATTATTGAAGGTGTCCGTTTGGTGGATGATAAAATAACTGCTCTTCTTGGTTTGACTTATGAGCAATTTAAACATATTATTATGATTCCTCAAGGAGAATTCCGAGAACTACTTACAGTTGACAGCACAGCTCGGGAAGCTATTTTGCAAAGAATTTTCGGAACGGAAGCTTTTCAGCAAATACAAGAGAAATTAGGAGACAAAGCCAAAGATATTAAAAAAGAAATAGAACTGCTGGCCAAACAGTTGGAAACCAATATCGAACATATTAACGCTGAAGGTCATGAAAAATTAGCTTCTCTGTTAGCTGTTCAACCTTATCCAATACCGGCCCTTACAGCTGCTCTGGAAGAAGCGCTGGTAAAAGATAAAGAGGCTGAATACCAAATCTCCCAAAAAATCACCGATTTGGAGAGTATTCTGGAGAGTAAACAAAAAGAAATAACCAAAGCCCAGAATACTAATCTTAAACTCCTGGAAAAAGATCAGGCTGAGCAAAAAATGACAGCCCTGCAGAAGCAGAAAGCAGACTATGAGATAAAAAACGAGACCCTGACTAAAGCCCGCAAAGCCTTGGCCATTATTCCTTTGGAAGATAACGCTCACTATCAGATCCAACTGGTTCAAGTTAAGGAAAAGGAATTGGCTACTGCGAGCCAAAATGAGCAAAAGTGTCGAGAACAATTGAGCAAAGCTGAACAAATCCTGAACCAGGAAAAAGCCCGTGAACAGGAACGACACAAACTTAACCTAAAACTCACTTTATTAAAAGAGTCACAGCAAAAAATTGAAGAGCTGCAAAGGGCCCGGTATGAATTGCAGAGCGCTAAGCAAAACTTACACTCCACTCAGCAGAATAAATCTGCCTTGGAACAAAATCAGGCCGATCTTAAAGACAAAATTGCCGCTACGCAGTTAAAGCTGGAAAAGTCCCTCGAGGCGGCCAAACAGTATGTTTTAGTTTGTAATAAAAAAGAGAAAATAGAAACCATAGCTGCTAAAGCTTTGGAATTGAGAGAGCAAGAGAAAAAATTGGCCTCTTTAAACCAAGAATTGGCGCAACTAGAATCTTGTTTAAAAGAAGAGGAAAAACTTTCTACCACTCAAAAACAAATTTATGAGCAAGCCCGCAGTAAGTATTTAGACGGGTTAGCCGGTTTTTTGGCTGATGGACTAAAGCCGGGCCAAGCCTGCCCGGTGTGCGGGTCCGAGCATCACCCCGCTCCGGCCTTAAAGGCCGAAGGAGTAGTAGACGAACAGGAGCTTAAGGCTCTGGAATTAGCTTGTAGCACGGCTCAAGACCAGTATCAAAATACTTTGTTGCAGTATGAGAAAAAGGTTACAGCCCGCGATTCTCAACAACAAACCGTTCAAAAATTGGCAAAAGAGCTCAGAAATATGCAAACCGAGGAATCCATCACCCAGCTTGACCAGCTAGATCTTGACCGGTTGAATAATGAAATTAAATATTTGGAAGAAACAGCTGGGCAGGAAATCCCGCTCCGGAAACAAATTCAGTCAGTTACTAAGACCTTAAACGAAAATGAAATAAATCTTAAGAATTTGCTTGAACAGGAGAAAAAACTACTCACCCAGGTAGAAAGTTTAAAAAGTAAGATCCAAACCTTGGAGAAAGACTTGCCCCCGGCGATCGGTTCGACCGAGGAGCTTGAACAGCAAATCCATACTCTGCAAGAATTAAGCGCTAAACTAAATCAAGCTTATGAACAAGCTATTGAAAATTATCAGCAATGCCGGGAAAAATATACTGAGGCCCAGACTAACCGGGCCAATGCCCTTAAAAACCTAGAAGAAACCCGGGAGCAACAAAAAAAAGCCTGGGCCGCATTTTATTCTGCCCTTGGACAAGCCGGCTTTGCCGATGATAGGGAAACTGCGTTTAAGGTCTACACCCAAGTTAAAATACCGGAAGCTGAAATCACCCAAGTAGAGCAAGAAATTAAAACGTTTTATGAAGAATTTAAGTCCGCTCAAGATAATCTTCTAAGGCTAAGAAAAGAAGTCCAAGGGCTTAGGCCGGTGAATATTGCTGAATTGGAGGAAAAATTAAAACAGCTCCAGGAAGAGATACAAAGACTTGTCAATGAAAAAACAGAGATTATTTCCAGGATAAAGCACAATCGCCAGATGTTGAATAGTATCCGGCAGATTAAGGAAAATATCAGGCAAAAAGAAGAGGAATATAAGATTGTCGGCGATCTGGCCAATGTGGCCAGGGGCAATAACAGCCAGAGGCTTAGCTTCGAAAGATATGTCCTGGCCGCCTTCTTTCAAGATATTATCGCTGCCGCCAATATTCGCTTAAATAAAATGACCTGCGGCCGTTATCGTATGAACAGGATTGTACAAAAGGGCAAAGGGTTGGCCCAAAGTGGTCTGGAACTGGAAGTCTTTGATTTTTACACCGGCCGCTCTCGACACGTCAAAACTTTATCTGGGGGCGAAAGCTTTAAAGCTTCCCTGGCTTTGGCCTTAGGTCTGGCAGATGTCGTCCAATCCCATGCCGGAGGGGTTAGTTTGGAAACCATGTTTGTCGATGAAGGATTTGGCACTTTGGACCCTGAATCCCTTGATAACGCCATAAGCTGTTTAATCGAATTGCAACAAACAGGTAGATTGGTAGGCATTATTTCTCATGTACCGGAACTAAAAGCCAGCATTGACGCCCGCTTAGAAGTAGAAGCCGGTAAGGATGGAAGCAGAGCCAGCTTTGAGCTAAGCTAGTACAAATAGCAAAATTTCGCCAAAATAGTGTAAGCCTTTAATAGTTTTGGTAGACGAGGCTAGAAATGTGATATAATCTTGAACATGAATTATTTACTGCTGATAATACTACTAGTGAAAAATTAGACAAATAACGAACGAAGGTGAAATATTTTGGCGCCAAAGAAAAAAAACAATAAGGGTAGAAGGATACTCATCGTAATCGCCTTGGTCATAGCCGGTCTCCTACTTGGAACAGCAGCCTTTGCCTACTACTTCTTCGACGGCGGCAGCCTGCCTGGAACCGGTAAGAATATAAATAAGAGAGTTAGTGTTCTTCTGATTGGGACGGATAAAAGGCCGGGACAAAATTCTTATAATGCTGATACCATTATAGTAGCCAGCTTCGATCCTCAAACCAATATAGTTTCTATGCTGTCTATACCGAGAGATACCCGAGTAACCCTGCCGGGATCCGAAAAGAATTATAAAATCAATGCTATCCCTTCTTTAAAGGGAATACCGGAACTCAAAAAACAAGTCACCGATTTGACCGGCATTGACCTTAACGGCTATATCCTTACAAATTTTACTGGATTTAAGGACATTATCGATACCTTGGGTGGAGTCACCATTGAAGTGGAAAAAGACATGAAATATGAGACTGGGGACAAAGAGGACGGCTATATTAACCTCAAAGCCGGAGTGCAAGAGTTGGACGGCAGCAAGGCTCTGCAGTATGTTCGTTTTCGTAACGACGCCACTGCCGATATCGGTAGAACCGCCCGACAGCAAAAATTGTTGGCCGCAGTAGGACAAAAAATGCTTGAACCGGCCACCATTCTTAAACTGCCTAAACTTGTGCCGCAGTTCTTTGAAGCGGTGGAGACGGACTTAACCTTGAAAGAAATAATGACCTTGGCCTCAGCAGCGAAATCCTTAAGTGATGTTACCATTGTGAGCCAGACTCTACCCGGCGATGCCATTATGCTAAACGGACTAAGCTATTGGGAAGTAAACCGGGAAAAAGCGAGAGAAGTTGCCGGCAATTTACTCTTGGGGCAAACCACTGATGATGTCTGGGACAGCTCTGTTCTAGGTTCCTTAGATCCAAATGTGAAAGCTAATTTGGATACTCCTAAAACTGAAGTAAGTATCGATATAGCTGAAATTCCCGGCATAATCATACCTAAGGCCGGGGAGGTACCCGTAACAACCATTCAAACCGAACAATATTCGGGGAAGATTACCTGGTCACCAAATGATAGCGCCTTCCTCCCGGGGAAAGTTTATACCGCCACCATTACCCTTGTTCCTAAAGCAGGTTACACTTTAAAAGGGGTCAAGGAGAACTTCTTTCTTGTCCCGGGAGCAACCACTTCTAATGCATCTGATTCCGGAGTGGTAACGGCCATATTCCCGGAATTGCCGACCGTACAAACTTCTCCGCCCGACCCCCATGAACCCCCGACCGATCCAGAAACTGAATTACCGGATGGAACCGCCATCCAAATCAATTTGACCCAAATCGCCGGAGTTACCCCACCAAGAACGGGAGCCTCGCCTGTAACAACCATCACGGAAACGGAACAATACACGGGCACGGTTAAATGGATGCCGATTGACAACCCCTTTATCGAAGGCCGGCAATATACGGCGATTATCACCCTGATTCCTAAAGAAGGTTACACCTTAGAAGGTATTGCTGAGAACTATTTCACCGTCCCCGGGGCCTCAGCAAGCAACGCAGCCGGCTCAGGGATAGTAACGGCTGTCTTTCCTCCGACCGAACCACTGCAGTAAAGATAAAAAGTACTGTAAGAGCAGCCCATAAATATTTCTTAATAAAAATAACTGTAAAAGAAGAAAGTCGGGCATAACTAATTGTAAATAAGTCCATTCTATTTTTGACAGCTTTGTTTAAATTCAAAATAGAATGGAGGAATATAATTGAAAAATCAAGAAGTCATCCAGCAAACTTTACGAAACTACGAAATCGCTAACCAGGCTTTGTTTGATTTATGGGACCAGTTCGAACCACAGGTCATCGATGAAATTCTTGAAAAACAGCAGAATCGTTTGCAACAGATTGCAGACAGACTCTACCATCAGGAACAATTCGACGAGTTTAGTGAAAATGAAACAGTCCTCTTGAACACCATCCAGCGTTATGAATGGGCCAATCAATACCTGTATGAACATTGGGATTCTTTATCTAGCGAAGAGCGTTTGGCAATTCTCCAAAAACAGTGGAACAGGCTGGAAGAAATGCGCCGGCGCCATGAAAACATTAATATTCATTAGATCATTGATCTAAAACCCAAAATTTCTTGGAAGTGTTTACGCTTAGTTTTTTTGCTTAAATGTTATGTTCAGTGTTTCCGTTGAATAGGCGGAAACACTTTTTTCTGCCACATTTTAAAAAGGATTTTTATAAAATTCTATAGAAATGTTTAACATATTCTTCAAGATTAATAGTTGCAATAAGGGAGTTAACGATTTGAAGAAACCAGAACAAGTTTACAACAGCTTAATAAAAAAATATCAGGCTTTAATTGCCGAACTAACCCGTTACATTAACTTAATTAGTAACCTTAGGCTAATTGTTTTTCTTAGCGGAGCAGGCCTAGCAATATATCTGTTTGTTAAAAAAAATTATAGTCTGCTTGCCAGCGAGCTTATTATTTTTTTAGGTGTATTTATTTACTTAGTATATTTACATAACCGTTATTTTAAACAAAAAGAGCATTTTAGCTTACTTTTGCGAATCAATGAAAACTCCCTAAAGCGACTTCAGGGAAAGTGGTCCGATTTTGCGGATGACGGGGAAGAGTTTAAGGATGCCAACCACCCCTACACGGAAGATCTGGACATTTTTGGCCCCGGGTCTCTTTTTCAATTCCTTAACACAGCCGTTACCCCTTGGGGAAGGTATAGATTAAGGGATCTGCTGATCTCGACACCGAAGAACATCGAAGAAATAACCGCCAGGCAAAAAGCAACCAGTGAGCTTGCTCCAAAACTGAATTGGCGGCAGGAACTTATGGCTCAAGGTTTAAAATCTTCTAAGATGCGTGACCCGCAAGCCTTGATTGCCTGGGTCTACCGGCCGGAGGGCTTTTACAGAAAAAAGGCGGTTATTATTGCCTTGCGGGCTTTACCCATACTAACAATTATTTGGGGCCTAATTACTCTTATCAATCCTGACATCAACTACTATGGGATTGTGGCTCTTTTACTCATTCAATTCATTAGCTTAAAAATAAGGGCCTCCAAGAGAAGCAAATGTTTAGAACTTACCCATACCTATGCTAAAGACATTGGCGCCTACTGCCAGATGTTAAAATGCATAGAAACGGAACAGTTTGATTCCGTTTACCTCCAAGCTTTAAAAGCAGGACTGCAAAACACTCGAAGGCTTCCCGCCTGGCAACAGCTCAACAAACTAACGAAATTAGCTGAAAATTTCGCCAATAGGCATAATCCAATCTATGGTATTTTCAATATAGTTTTTTTATTAGATTATCAGTTTATGCTGGCCTTGGAAAAGTGGAAGGAAAATTTCGGCCATAGTTTACAGACTTGGCTTGAAGTAATCGGTGAATTCGAGGCTTTAGCCAGCCTATCAGTTGCTCAACATGACTACCCTCAATGGGTTCTACCGGAGTTCATTGCGGACCGGCCCTATTTTGCGGCCCAAGAAATGGGGCATCCTTTACTTTACTACCGCGTAACTAATAACTTAACCTTTTCAGAACCGGCAAATATTTTGCTCATTACCGGTTCCAATATGTCCGGCAAGAGCACCCTTTTGCGAACCGCAGGGATCAATTTGATTTTAGCCTATGCCGGAACAGTAGTCTGCGCTAAAAAATTTACCTGCTCACTTATGGCTGTGTATACCTGCATGCGGGTCAACGATAATTTGGAAAAGCGTATTTCATCTTTCTACGCCGAACTCTTGCGTATTAAAATGGTCGTCCAAGCAGCGGAAGAGGACAAAACTATATTCGTTCTCCTGGATGAAATTTTTAAAGGGACCAATTCTATAGACCGCCATACCGGAGCTAAAGCGCTGCTTAAAAAACTAAGCAGCCATAGACTCTTGGGTCTTATCTCTACCCACGATCTGGAACTCACGGCTTTAGCCCAAGAAAACCCGAAGATCAAGAACTATTATTTTCAGGAATATTACAAGAATAATAAAATTTGTTTCGACTATATCCTAAGACCCGGTGTTTCCACCACTCGCAACGCTGCCTATCTCATGAAAATGGCCGGAATTGACATAACAGATTAAATCATCAGAATAAGGCTTCAACTTACGTCTTCTTTTATGTCAGGCTATTTATCCACCTACTGCAACATTATAAAGTTAATTACTTATAATTGCTTTGTAAGGAAATTAAATTCCCTGGATCTATAAGCTAAAGGAGGCTACTATGAATAAATTATTTTTTAAAAAGACTATCTGTCTCATAATAGTAATTCTTACATCCCTGCTTTTGGTAGCCTGTTCCAGTCAAGCCAAGACGGGTGAACAGACGGATAATTCTCAGTTAACACCACCTGCTAATTCCCAGCAACAACAAAGTTCCGGATCAGACCCGGGCGCAGATCCGGGATCAAATTCGGGAACAATTCCCAATTCGGGAACTTCCCCAGCACAAATCACAGAAAAAGAGAGGACTTTATTGCAACAGGTTAGACAATTAGCTGAGCAGGGTAAAATAATTAATTGCGAATTTGCAGCTAAAACCACTGTTTATGACGAGGTTGAAAAGAAATGGGGGAATGCTGAAAGTATGGATTGGGTGGCGGCAGCCAAAGGTAATTACGCCACTTATCCAGACCGGGGCGTCGTTTTGGGCATCAACAAAGGATCGCAAGTTTTTGAAGTTCGTTCCTATGCCCGACAGATACAGAACCTTTCTCTATCAGCCGTCAACGAATTTTTCGGCGCTCCTCCCTACGAGGTTAAGATCAATGGGGAACAGATTATTGGCTATACGGCAGGGCCGGAATTCAAAATTGAATTCGTTTTCCCTGAACCCACCAGCAATAACCCCGATCCACTTCTGGACCATTATCTGGTTCTCTATCCACAAGGCACCGTCAACTACATGGCCAATGATCCGGGCCGACAATGGTAAAGGAGAGTGACCGCAAGTAATAGGGGATTGACAATTTGAACAAAAACGTAAGTTCTGAAAATAAAGATTAATTTCAAATACTGATCAGTAAATTGACTTGTACTCGTAATTATTGAGACAAGTCTTTTTTATGTAAAAAAGTATTTGGAAAGTTTATTTATCGAATATGTTAATTTGTTGGATAAGTACTGTATTGAATATTTTAGCGTGACTTTTTCCTTTCCCTGTTCGTTTTAATAAGTGGAGGTAAAAAATAGTGAAAAAATTAAAGCAGCTGTTAAATTTTAAAACCAATGAAAAACAACTCAGCTTGTGGTGTAACCAAACTTGG
>ERZ773359.3022-NODE-3022-length-20092-cov-4.481160_pt1 | contig 20092 bp, 22 predicted proteins | sample MGYA00374955_ERZ773359 | MGnify/ENA primary metagenome ERZ773359 (study PRJEB29098, sample SAMN04486028) | biogas fermenter metagenome | study: EMG produced TPA metagenomics assembly of the Biogas fermentation microbial communities from Germany - Plant 4 DNA1...
CCCGTTTGATAACCCAGTTTGTAATAATCAATTCCTAAAGTAGCCAAACCGCCTGAATACACCATGCCTTTCTCGCCACAAATAACAGGTGTTTTGGATTGTGACGTTACACCGTAAACTACGGGCATAGCCGAGGCAAAAACATTATCAGTGGGAATATAGATGGCATCACATTGGCCGACAATGGCCTGTGTAGCTTGCTGCACTTCATTGGAATTTGAAATAGTAACTTCTGTGTAGGTCAGCCCCTTTGCCTCAATTTCTTTTTTGGCGATTTGCGCCTGCAGTATTGAATTGTCTTCACTAGAAGTGTAAAGGACTCCGACCGTTTTTACCTCAGGAACCAGCTGAACCAATAAGTCGATCTGCTCTTTTATCGGGTTCATGTCCGTAGTGCCGCTTACATTCCCTCCGGGAGATTCATTTGAATCTACCAGGCGGGCCACTTCGTAGTCAGTAATAGCTGTTCCCAAAATGGGAATCTCAGTTGTTTTACCGGCAATTGATTGTGCAGCATCTGTAGCAATGGCCAGGACCAGGTCGACCTTATTGCTGACAAAACGATCACTAATGGTAGACAAGTTGTTTGGATCTGCCTGTGCATTTTGATAGTCAATGCTAATATTTTCCCCTTCTTTATAGCCATTGTCTGCCAGGGCATCAATAAATCCTTCCCGAGCCGCATCAAGCGCATTATGTTCCGCATACTGAATAATTCCTATACTTAACTTTTTATCACCTTTTTCCGCACAAGCCGTTAGTGACAAAATCATAATGATCGACAGAACAACTATAACCGCTTTAAGATACTTTTTCATCTTATCCCTCCATTGCTCTTGTTTTTATATTTAACCGGTTAAATATTTATAAACAAAATCGCCCCTGTAAGTAACAGGGGCGAATATTCTTCGCGGTACCACCTTGTTTTCGCTGCCAAAAAGCAACCTCAGCGGGCAACTATCATTGCCCCTCCACAATAACGGGTGGAACCCGGCACAGCCTACAGGGCTTTCGCCTTTCAGTGTGCGGCTCTTAGGATGAATTCACAGCACCAATACCTGCTTTCTCACACCAGCCGAAAGCTCTCTGAAACGATTGGCTTTGCTGCTACTACTTCCTGGTCATTGCCTTTTGTCGCCAGACTTAAATTAAATTATGTATAAGTGTATACCAGGTAAATATATTTGTCAACAGTTGTTTGCACTTACTTTCTTTTTTTATTTTAACTTGTTACGCTCACGCAAATGCCGGCTTTTTTCTTTAAGTGTCAAAAATGAACTTTCTATCTTATCCTGCCAATATGCTGCATAATGATCTCCCCTGCGTACCAAAGCTGCTGTTTTTGCCGCCATTTGTGCTGCCATCTCATTGATTTTTTTAGCAGCGGCTGCCAAGAACAGATCTCCTTTTTCTGTATACGGTAAGATTTGCAGGAAAAGTGGCTTTAGCCTTTCGCGAATACTGGCCAAAGGTGTATTGATAAAGTAGAAGACTACGGCAATAACAATGGTTAAAGCCAGCATCCAAAATGTATTTCTTACCGCAGCACGGCTTAAATTATCTCGCATATTATTTTGACTGTCTCCACCATCTGCTGCAGGACGCTCAGTCGCAGGCGCAGCCTGCTCCTCATCCGCCTCTTCCGGACCTTCTTTTGAGCCATAGAAATAATACGACACTACATCTGCAAATAATGCCGCTCCCTCCTGTGCTTTTTCCCGCTCATTAAGATGAGTGCCGACTTCAATCAGCAGGCTGGTGGGCGTAAGATCCTGATTATAATTGCCGCGAGCCAAAAAAATACCTTTAACTAAATTGGGATGAATTTTATCTGCTGTATTTTTTAAATCAAGGGCAAATTGCCGGACAGTCTGCATATACGGATTCTGCCTGCCTACCACAAATTGCACTTGTGTAACAGGCTTTTTTTCTACAGTTGCAGCATAGGCCTCCGGTGGACCGGCATCACGGTGAACGTCAAAAATAACATCAGGATTCTGTTTGAGGATTTTTTCCGCCGTTACCCTAGAGCGTCGATAAGCACCTCGATCATGGGGCAAATGCAGTGTATCATTATAGATAACTTTGATACCCTTTTCTTTTAATGCTTTAGCAAAAGAAACACCTACATGGTGGATGCCACCTTTGCCGTTTATACTATCTGTTCCGTCAGTAGGTACATACGATTCAGCATTATGGGTGTGATAAATACCAATTATACCCTTATTTAGCGCTTTAGAGTCATCCTTTTCGCCTTTATTATTTTCCTTTACATCCTTTTGTACAGGCTGCACCCCGCCAACAAGATAATTATATAAAGAGGCAATTATCCCATTCGGCTCCGGTGCGAAAACAGTTCCTACTTCTCGGATATAACGAGCATATGCTACATAGTTTCGCACACGATATACCCGGTAAAGTTTATTATCTGCCGTTAAATATTCATCACCCACATGAATTTTACGCCCTGTAACCATTATTTCCCGGCCATCTTCATCAACCATAGAGTAATATTTTCCCGCCAATAATTCTTCACGTGAAATTTCACCTGTATCCAGGCTATCCAGAAAATCGCCAAAATTACCAACGGTAATATACAGCCGGTTGCCGGAAAAAACTGCAATAGTTAACAGTAATAAAAGCGAAAGAATAATAGTCTTTTTTTTCATACCCGATGCCCTCCTTGCAGTCGCTCCAGAATTTCCCCGAGCAGTTCAGCCAGCAGTACAGCCCCCATTCCGCCAATTACAGCGGCACCGTATGCTCCTGTAGATCCAAGAACAATGGGTACATTAGACTGATTAAACCATAAGTTTTCCAACCAAGCTATAATATCCGTCAAAATGACCCCAAATACTCCGCCTATAAAAGCACTCCTGCGCGATCTACCCAATAAATATGCCGTTATTGCCGCCACAACAGCCGGTACAAAGAGAGGATCTATTAGAAATGCGGCAGAAGTGGGTTCCATTGGCAGCAGCTTTTCCGTCAAATATACCAAGACCGCCACTACCAAGGGGGTAATTATCGCTCTTCTTTTTTCTGCCGCACTGTCCGCTGTAACTATTAAGTAGACGGCAACACCAATAGGAATAAGAGCACCACCAATATTAACGGATAATCCTGCATAAAGCGGAATCTCGGGTAAAAACCCGGCTGCCAGCATCGCCAACAAAATTACCAAAGCCTGCATTTTTGTTAAACGCATCCTATCCAACACACGATGAAGAAAACCTAAATATACCAAGGCTGTAATCACAACCAAGCTTATAGTTCCAAGATTTGTTGTATTCATAGTCCCACCTTTTTAAAGCTAATTTTGAAGTGTTTTTAGTTTCCCCAGCAAGCATAAAAAAAACACAAAATGCTCACATCTCCACTGTAAGCATTTTGTGCAAAATTACATATTATATTGCAAATAATCAATTCTTTAAAGGAGATTACCATGCTGCGAAACATTGTCAACAAGATGCAAAAGGCAGCTCATTTTCTTAAGTACCCTATTTTACAGTACATTTCCATTAGCATCTACACAATGCTGCAGGACGATAATTGGTCCAATCCTTTTAACCAGATTGCCCCGCAACTTTTTCTCTTTCAAGATGAAAAAGCCCTGAAAAGTGCCCTGCAGCGATTTCAAGTGCAGACTGCTTCACCGCCGCGTCAGGGAGAATTATATCTGATTTGCCTTAATTTTAAAGCCGGTTTGGTACTTTTTCGCTATTTAACTTGTAAAATAATTGGCACTCCCCAAGCAGGAAGCATTCATGTGTTTTCGCTGACAAAAAAATACTTCCCCCATCACTCCGTACATTTTGCACTCTATACAGAAGATGGCAGGAAGCTGCGCGGCATCAATTATGGCCTTAGTTAAATTATATTAATAGTTCAGATCAATTTAGCATGTAGATGCGGCCTTTACCATTGCCTTAAACAAAGAAAAAGCATGCCGTTGATTAAGAAGCCATTCCGGATGCCATTGTACACCTAGGGCAAAGGGATGATGCGGCAGCTCTATTGCTTCAATTATTCCATCTGCCGCTACAGCCGATACCCTCATACCTTTGCCCACATTTTTTACAGCCTGATGATGAAAACTATTAACGCGAAAACTTTTCCGACCTGTAATCTGATAAAGCAATGTATTTTTTAAAACTCTGACCTGATGAATAGGATAATTACGCGGCGCTTTTTGCATATGCTGAACTGCGGCTATATCTGTAATGTCTTGGTATAAAGTTCCTCCCTGTGCTATTGCCATAATTTGTGCACCGCGGCAAATTCCCAAAAGCGGAAGCTTGTGGCGCAGCGAGTAGCGCGCCAAGTATAACTCCATACTGTCCCGATCCGGCTGTACATACCCCTGCCTCGGATCGGCCTCAGAACCATAAAGGCGAGCGTCGGGATCACCACCGCCACTTAAAATCAAAGCATTTACTTTTTTTAACATCTCAGGCCACATAGATGGCGGAGTACAAGTGGGTAGCAGCAGCGGAACTGCACCCGTTTTTGCCACTGCTTTTACGTAAGCCAAAGATAACCTGTTTTCATAACCGGCGCGATTGCAGGTTATTCCGACACTAATTGTCAGTTGGACAAACCCCCTAAAAACATAAAATACGTAACTGAAGTTACGTATATAAAATATAAAATTTAGTTTAAACTCTTAAAAATCTATTAATCCCAAAGAAATTTTAATTGCCTGATTTACCTTTTGCATGGCCTTTTCGTCCAACTCAGTAATTTTATCCTGCAGGCGTTGTTTATCAATGGTACGAATTTGTTCCAATAAGATAACCGAATCTTTTTCTAACCCATATTCTTCCGCTTCTATTTCCACATGCGTCGGTAATTTCGCTTTATCGATTTGTGAAGTAATGGCGGCAATAATAACTGTTGGGCTATATTTATTCCCCACGTTATTCTGTATTACCAGCACCGGGCGTACTCCGCCCTGTTCCGAACCAATGACAGGGCTTAAATCGGCAAAAAAGATATACCCCCGTTTTACTTCCATGGCGCTCACTTTTTGCCCACCATCAATTCTGAGATTAAATTTGCCTCATTTTCCACTTCAAAGGCCTCATTGGCTAAGCGCAAATTCAGCTTTGCCATCTCAGTGTAACCTTTCTGCATTTTTTCCCGAATTTGCTTTTTTTCCCGCTCTGCAAGATATAGGCGCATTGCTTCGCGTATAAACTCAGAGCGCGTTCTTTTTTCAGCGGCGACAATGTCATCCACGGCCTCGAGCAGATTATGAGGTAAACTAATCATAATTCTTTTTGTTTCAGCCAAAATAAGCACCCCCTAATTTACATCTTCCCCCAAATACACCCTTGGTACCCGACGGCTAATACATGTAACCACTTCATAATTAATGGTATCCAGCCAACTTGCCACTTCATCCACATGCAGCTGTGCTTCGCCCTGCTGGCCAAACAGCACAACTTCATCACCCACATTTACATTATCAATACCTTCGACAGAAATCATCGTCTGATCCATGCAGATGCGTCCTACGATCGGTGCTCGCTGTCCATGCACTAAAACCTGCCCACGATTGGAAAGTCGGCGGCGGTAACCGTCTCCGTAACCAATATTGAGAGTGGCAATACGTGTTGGTTTATTTGTAGTATAAGTACTACCGTAAGATATTCCAATTCCTGCCGGAACTTTTTTCAGATAAATTATTTTAGTTTTGAGTGACATGGCCGGCCGTAAATTAATTTGCTTACATTTTACAGCTACGGCAACGGAAGGATATAAACCGTACAGGCCAATGCCAAGCCGAACTAAATCTAGTTGAGCTTCGGGCATTTGTAAAGCGGCCGCGCTATTGGCAACGTGCTTTAAAGGAATTTTAATTCCTTTTTTCTCCAGGCGCTGCACAAGTGCTAAATAACGCTCCAGCTGTTCGTAAGCAAAGCTTAAATCAGCCTGGTCAGCAGAAGCAAAATGCGTATATAATCCTTCGATTTCCAAACCGGGTAAAGCTTTAACCTGAAAAACAAAATCGTCCGCACCTTCGCAGGGAAAACAACCGACGCGCGTCATCCCCGTATCTACTTTGATGTGCACTTTTAAAGTTTTACCGGCATTAACGGCTGCGGCTGAAAAAGCTTCTGCTTCAGCAATAGTAAAAACAGACGGTGTTAAATTATATTGCACCAGATAAGGAGCATATTCCTTTGGCGTAAAACCTAAGATTAAAATTGGTGCGTCCAAGCCATGCTCCCTTAGCTCTACCGCTTCTTCAACCATACCAACACATAGATATGAAACTCCGGCATTTAAAGCTGCCTGAGCAACTTTGACGGCTCCATGACCGTAACCGTCAGCTTTAACAATCGCCATGAGTCGGGTGCCAGGTGAAAGAAAAGAGCGGAATTGGTGAACATTATGCTTTATAGCAGATAAATCTATCTCTGCCCATGTTGGTCGTAGCGGTAACCCTTGCAATATGGAGCACCACCTATCTTTACAGTAAATATTGTATTCCACGACACACTTGATTATTCCTGCCAGTAAAGATTGGCTTCTTGTTCCATAACCGTTTGATACTGGTATTAAGACAGCTGAAAATAATCATGAATAGCTTCTGCTGCTTTTTGTAAATGTTTAGCAGCTATTAAACAAGATATTTTTATCTCTGATGTGGAAATAATTTCTATGTTAATCCCGGCTGAAGCAAGAGCCTGAAACATACCTGCCGCCACGCCGGTATGGTGAATCATGCCGGCTCCTACAACTGATATTTTAGCAACATTGCTTTGATGGCGCAATTCTTTTGCTCCAATTTTTCTGACTAACGGTTCCAGCACCCTTTGCACTTTGACAAAGTCGGCTTTAGCCACGGTAAAAAGAATATCGTTTTCACCGTTCCTGTGGATGCTTTGTACAATTAAATCAACATTAACGCCGGCTTCAGCCACAGCGGAAAAAATAGTGGCAGCAACTCCCGGTTGGTCAGGCACCCCCATCAAGGCAAATTTTACCTGATCCTCGTCGCAAGCAATCCCGCTAATAACCGTTCCTTTTTCCACTGATGCCGCCTCCTTTACCAGTGTTCCTTTCCCCTCATGAAAACTCGAGCGAACATGTATTACCACCTGATGTTCTTTGGCACACTCCACTGCCCTTGGATGAAGGACTTTTGCTCCTAGGCTGGCCAATTCCAGCATTTCATCATAAGTAATTTCTTCAAGCCTCCTGGCCTTGGGCACCACACGTGGATCAACTGTATAAACACCATCCACATCAGTATATATTTCACAATAATCAGCACCAATAGCAGCAGCTAGTGCCACAGCCGTAGTATCTGATCCCCCACGTCCCAGAGTTTGAATTTCTCCGCCGGCATTTACCCCCTGAAAACCGGCTACAACGGCTATCTTTCCTGCAGCCAAGGCCTGCAAAACTTTAGCTGCTTCAAACCTGCAAATACGGGCATTTGTATGAGTGCCCGAAGTCATCACTCCAGCTTGGGCACCTGTAAAAGAAATGGCTTCACAACCTAACTTGTGCAGTGCCATGGTCAGCAGAGCTATACTGATTTGTTCCCCGGTAGAAAGCAGCATCGCCAACTCACGTTCTGGCGGAAAAGATGTGATTTGTTCAGCCAAAGATAATAACTCATCCGTAGCATCCCCCATCGCCGAAACTACCACCGCCACTTCATTCCCATTAGACGCAGTCTGTGCCACCCTGCGTGCCACATTAAAAATCCTCTCCACGTTTGCAACTGAAGAACCACCATATTTTTGTACAATACGAGCCATCGCCATTACCTCCGCTATTCTACAACACGTAAAATACTGTTGATGCTGCGAATGGCCTCCATAGCACGTAAGCTGGAGATGGCCTGCATAAAATTTCCCTCTTTGACATCATGGGTTACCAGAACTATTTCCGCTGTTTTTTCTACACTCCGCTTTTGTATAATCCTATCTAAACTAACGTCGGCATTACCAAAGGCTGCCGCCAGCTGTGCAAAAACGCCCGGCTCATCCTTTGCCTTAAGACGCACATAGAAACGCGAAGATTGTGCTGCCAGAGAGATAATGGGTTTTTCAGTAAAGGTTGCTTCTAAAATACCATTTTGTACTTCTTTTTTTATTGCTCGGGCTGCTTCCATAATATCGCCGCAGACGGCACTACCGGTCGGCAGGGCACCTGCACCACGTCCATAGAGCATGACCTCACCCACTGCATCCCCTTCTAAAAAGACAGCATTAAACTCATTTTTTACTGCTGCCAACGGATGAGATTGAGGGATTAAGGTCGGATGTACCCGCAAACTTAAACCATTCTGCTTTTCCTCACCTATGGCCAGCAGTTTGATAGCATAACCTAATTCTTGAGCATAACGGATATCTCGCAACTTTACTTCGGTTATTCCTTCCACATGGATATCATCCATTTTTATCCTACTGGAAAAAGCTAAAGAAGCCATAATGTTTAGTTTATAAGCAGCATCCCACCCCTCTATGTCAGAAGCAGGATTAGCTTCCGCAAACCCTTTGGCTTGAGCTTCAGCCAAGGCAGCTTCAAACTCCATATTTTCGCAGGACATTTTTGTAAGAATATAATTTGTTGTCCCGTTAATGATCCCCATAATTTTTACAATACGGTTTGCAGCCAAACAATTCTTTAAAGGACGAATTATGGGTATTCCTCCCCCTACGCTGGCTTCATAATAAATATTTCTTTCCTGCTCTTTGGCAATCTTTAGCAGTTCAATGCCATATTGAGCCATTAAATCCTTATTTGCCGTCACCACAAATTTGCCGCGTTCTAAAGCAGAGGCAATTGCCCAGCGTGCTTCCTCAAGCCCGCCCATTGTTTCCACCACAATATCAATTTCTGGATCAAGCAGCACATGGTCAAGATTGTCCGTTAAAAGCTTTTGGTCTGTCACTAGAGCACGCGGCTTAGCCAAATTCCGTACCGCTATTCTTTTTATTTCAATTTTTGCACCTAATTTACGCTCAATATCTTTACTATTTTGCGTAAGAATTTGATACACGCCGGAACCAACTGTGCCTAATCCCAATAAACCGATTTTGATTGTTTCCTTCTTCATTTTCATCCTCCTAACTTTGCCCCACTATTTCCAACTTTTCTACACCATCAATTACGGTTAGCCGATCCAATAAACTCTGAACGTCTTTACGTAAACCATCTGTCTCAAAAGAAATTGAGGCATTGGCAATGCCCTGTAGGGGAATACCTTGATTAATAGTTAGTATGTTTCCGCCAGCCGCTGCAATTTCATTTAAAACGGCCGAAAGTACCCCCGTTGTATGTTTAAGTATGAGAGAAATGGTAAGAATTCTACCTCTGCTTGCCTCCTGAAAGGGAAAAATATAGTTCCGATATTTATAAAAAGCGCCACGGCTAATGCCTACAGCCTGAACAGCTTCATTTACAGTGGCAGCTTTACCTTTTTTAAGCAGTTCCTTGGCTTCGGCAGTTTTGCGCAAAACTTGCGGCAGTACACGCTCCTGTACTAAATATAGCTTCTCACCGCTCTTGATCATGACAATCACCCCCCTTTGTCTACTGCATGTAGACATTTATCTATGCATGGTGTACATTATAGCACCATGTATGTTCTTTGTAAATAGCTTTTTAAAAAAATAAAAAACCCGCCGTGTAGAGCGGGTTCTTATGATGGAGTGGGTAAACAAATAAAAGTACCGATCTGCAAGTTTTTGGGATCTATTCCTGGGTTTAACGCCAAAATTGCTTCTACAGTGACGCCTTGCTCTTTAGCAATTTTAAATAAAGTATCACCGGGTGCAATTTCCAAAAATATACCTGTAGGACATACGGGCAGTTGGCCAGGACCGGGTATGACCGGACCACCCGGTATTTCATCCATTCCCATTTTTACACCTCCCGTATCATCCTATTCAGTGCAAAAAAAGATGTGCAGATTCAAACTCAAACACCCTCAGGCTCAAGCGAAGTAGCAATTTTAACCATTTCCGTAAGTGGTAATTCACCTGTAAGAATAAAACTACATTCTTCTTTTGACCACCATAAAGTGTTAAGGCTGCCATCGCTATTTTCCTGAAACAAACCGCTTCCGGAGCCAATGGGCACTTCTCTGGCAGTTCTGCTTCTATAAACAGAATCATTTTTTTTAGCCTGCTGGATCAAAGTAAATTTTTTTAAACCTTGATAAACAAAAATCAAACGCTCGCTGCCATATTCAGAGGTATGGGAAATGGTATAAAGAGAACTTTGGGGAGGCAAATAAGTCGGAACAAAAAGAGGAAGAGTCCAATCAGCCTTCACCTCTGCCAAAGTCAATGGTTCTCTTATGCATTGGGCGCTGACTTCGCTCCCGGCAGCTTCGGTATATTCAAATAAATCATCCTGCAGTTCCGGATTTATTTCCAGTTTATGTATAGTGATATGATTTATAATTTTATCGTTTAAATAAATTTCAACCAACTTGGGAAATAAAGTTTTTTTGTCTAGATACAATTTAACAGATTCTTCAGGAAGCCGCCCAGCATAGGTTAAACAATAAGTTTTTCGCCCATTTAGCTCTTCTTCCCCGCCAAAAGTTTGGCTGCTGCTTTGACATAGCTGCTGCAAGTATTTCGTCAGCATAAAGGGCGGTGCAATTTCCCCCTCTCCACGCTCTGCATCAAGTCGATAGTAATCGTTTAAATCTGGCTGATAAATCCAAATCTGTTCGCCATTACAAATAAAATACTGACGTTCTTCTGCAGCTGTCACTTCCACCCGCCAACGATCTGGCGCTTTATACCACTGGTTTACATGATAATTCTGTTCCCCTGCCGGACTGTAAACCTTTACCACAGCTTGAGCATAGAAACTTTCCAGTTTTTGCAGCTTCTTTTCTAGTTGTGCTGTTATTTTTTCGGCTGTAACAGCACAACCACCGAAAAATATACTTAAAAGTATTAGGCAGGCCAGCACTCTTTTCCACAAAACACTTCTCTCCTTTTGCGGCTTTAGATTCCCTCCGCTAATATTTATTTTCCTGGAGTGCCAGATATGCCTGAGGAATAAATCGTACTAAATCACCTGCCAAAAGAGACCTTTCCCCTATTTCTTTAATCGCTAGATCTCCCGCCAGACCATGCAAAAAAGCCGCGGCTTGAGCTGCCTGTCCTGTCTTTAGTCCCTGTGCTAATAAAGAGGCAACTAAACCAGTAAGCACATCTCCACTTCCGGCAGTAGCCATACCATGATTACCGGTAGGGTTAATGGCAACAGTTCCATCCGGCTCAGCTATAATTGAGTAGGCCCCCTTCAAAATAACTGTACTGTTAAAACGTGCCGCCAACTCCCGGGCCGATTGCAAGCGGTCCCTCTGTATCTTTGCAGCCGTTAATCCCAAGAAGCGAGCCGCCTCCCCCGGATGTGGCGTTAAAACAGTGGCTGCCTGACGCTCCTGCAGTGTCTGAGGAGCAAGTGACAGTAAGTTTAAAGCATCGGCATCCAGCACCAAAGGGACTTTACACTCTCTAGCCAGCCCTGTCACCAATGGCAATAGTTCTTGCTTTTGCGATAAACCGGGGCCTAAAGCAACCGCCTGACATTTTTCACTCCTTTCCAAAAGAGTGGTAAGTGCCGTAGACTGTAGTTGACCGGCAGTATCGACAGGCAGCGGGATCGTTATGGCCTCTGCTGCCTGCACAGACACTATCTCCTGGATACTTTCAGGCACTGCGGCATACAATAAGCCGCAACCGCCACGTAAAGCTGCAGTGGCTGCAAGAGCCGCCGCTCCTGACATGCCGGGAGAGCCTGCCACCAGTAGTACAGTACCAAATGTACCTTTATGGCTGTCGGCAGCTCTTTCCGGTAAAAAAGATTTAATTAATTCCGGTGTCAAAAGTATTGCAGAGCCATTTTCCTCTAAAGCAGCAGGAATGCCTATTTTCTCCACATGTAATACGCCAACTCGGTCTGCACCGGGATAAAGAAAATGACCGAATTTAGGCAGCGCAAAAGTAACTGTTTCGCGCGCTTTAATTGCCGTCCCTAAAATCTGGCCTGTATCTGCACATACTCCCGACGGGATATCAACGGCCAAAACCGGAACTTTGCTTTGATTGATTGCTTGGATAATATCATAGTGAATACCACTGATTTCACGGCAGAGGCCTGTGCCAAAAAGAGCATCCACCACCAAATCTGCCTGTTGCAGTTCTGCGGTAAAGTCTGTCAGCATTTCTTTTGTTGCAACAGAATTAATTTTTGCGCCGATTTTTTTCAGGATCTTGAGATTAGTTAAAGCATCGCCACTATCCTCATCTTCCCGAGCTGCCAGCCAGACAGACACCTTTTTTTCCCGGATCAGGTGCCGGGCTGCAACAAAACCGTCTCCCCCATTATTGCCGCGCCCTGCCACCACTAAGATACGTGAACCATAATTCCCTTGACGGATAACTTTCACTAATTTTAAGCCTGCATTTTCCATCAGCACTATGCCGGGAATACCATAATCATTAATGGCCATATTATCTATCCGGCGCATCTGGGCAGCAGATACTATCTTCATAGTATCACCTCACTAATTTTCTCCACTTCCGGCAGAAGTAATTATAAAAGGCGCAACTTTGCGCCTTTTATAATTACGATACCGCTTGATGTGTTTTTAACGTTGCTTTGCCCTATTGGCTTGGTAATTTTCTATGGCTTTTTTTAACGCATCGGCAGCAAGGTTGGAACAATGCATTTTAGGAGCAGGCAAACCGCCCAATTCCTCAGCCACTTGTTTATTTGTCACTTTCAAGGCGTCGCTAATGCTTTTTCCTTTAACCATTTCCGTAATCTTACTGCTGGTAGCGATGGCTGCAGCACAGCCAAAAGTTCTAAACTTTATATCTTCTATTACTTCATCTTCATTGACTTTAAGATAAATGCGCATTATATCGCCGCATTTCATATTTCCTACTTCGCCCACGCCATTTGCATCTTTAATCTCACCCACATTACGCGGATTGGTAAAATGATCCATTACTTGTTCCGTGTACATCCCTCTACCCCCAATCTATTTACTGCCGCCCTGATAAACAGGAGACATGGAACGCAAACGCGCAACAATGTCTGGCATCACTTTTAGTACATAATCAATATCTTCTTCCGTATTATCCACACCCAACGAAAAACGCAGGGAACCATGTGCTGTCTGATGGTCCAGTCCCATAGCCATCAGGACATGGGAGGGGTCAAGGGATCCTGAAGTACAAGCTGAACCACTGGAGCAGGCTATTCCTTTCAGATCAAGACTTAAAATTAATGACTCACCTTCCACATAAAGGATTGATACATTTAGATTGCCCGGCAAACGCTGCTCGGGATGGCCGTTTAGTTTAGTGTGTTCAATGGCCAAAAGTCCCTCCTGGAGCTTATCACGTAAAGCTCTAATGCGGTTTGCTTTTGGTTCCAAATCTTTCACCGCAAGCTCTATTGCTTTCCCTAGCCCCACAATGCCGGCTACATTTTCCGTTCCAGGCCGCAGTTTGCGTTCCTGGGCGCCGCCATGGTGATAAACGCTTAAACGCGTCCCTTTACGTAAATAAAGCGCCCCCACCCCTTTGGGTCCATAAAATTTATGAGCTGACAATGATAAAAGATCAACATTCAAATTATCAACATTAACCGGGATATTGCCTATGGCCTGCACGGCATCAGTATGAAAAGGAATACCACGCTCACGGCACAATTTTCCAATCTCAGCAATGGGCATGATGGTACCTACTTCATTATTGGCCAGCATAATAGATACCAAAATGGTTTTGTCTGTAATAGCGTCTGCCACCGCATTCACACTAACCATTCCATACTCATCCACTGGCAGAATAGTAACATCAAAACCTTCTTTTTGCAGCGCTAAACAAGTATCATATACAGCATGGTGCTCAACCGCACTGGTAATAATATGGTTGCCCTTTTCCCGTAGTGCACGTGCAATTCCCCGAATGGCAAGATTATTTGCTTCCGTCGCACCTGAAGTAAAAATAATTTCCTCTGCGGCAGCACCAAGGGCAGTTGCTACCCGCTCGCGCGCCTCTTCTATTGCCGCTCGCGCTTTGCGGCCATAAGAATGGATGCTTGAGGGATTGCCAAAATGCTCTGTCAAATATGGCAGCATTTCTTTTAACACTTCTTCATTCAGACGGGTTGTGGCAGCATGATCTAAATATACCTTCCGCATCATTTACCTCCTGGCTCACTGTCTGACTTCTTAATCACATCAGCTAAAGTAATATCGTCCAATACTTCTGTCATGGAATCACGTAAACGCTGCCAAATTCCTTTTGTTAAACAAAACGTACTGCGACTACAGGCAGCTTCAGCATTTTTTGCCACACAATCTACCGGTGCAATGGGACCTTCTAAAACACGGATTATATCCCCCACCTTAATTTTGGCAGGGGCTTTAGCCAAAGTGTAACCGCCTTTAGCACCACGAACAGAATTAATCAAACCAGCATGGCGCAAAGAAATAAATATTTGCTCTAAAAACTGGTGAGAAATTTCTTCCCGCTTCGCTATCTCACGCAGTGGGACCGGCCCTGTATGATACTCTAAAGCTAAAATTGCCATCGCCCGTAGACCATATTCACCTTTCGCCGAAATTTTCATAGCTTTACCCCTTTAATCCTGAGTAAATTACTCGGCTTTCAATATGAAGAGTAACAAATTGCAAAAATGACGTCAAGTGCTTTTAAAAAAATTTAAAAAAAAGTTCATTCTTTTGTAATAGACAAGGCTACAGCCTGTGCCACGGCATAATTACGGCTATGACTTAAAGAAAGCGCTACGGGAGACAGCGACAGGGCTGCTGCCCGTGCCGCCGCTCGCTGATTAAGCTTTACATAGGGCTCTCCGCTTGATAAAGCAAGAATCTCCACTTCTTTCCATGAGAGGCGGCCAATACCCATACCAAGCAACTTCATGACGGCCTCTTTAGCCGCAAACCGTGCCGCAAGATGCTTTACAGGATGACGGTAGCCGGTAAGCAGCCTTTGTTCCTCTTTGGTAAATATTTTATTTAAAAAACGCTGAGGGCGCTGCCGGTAAACGCGGGCAATTCTGTCAATTTCGATAATATCTATGCCGGTCCGTATTTGTGCCCATTTAATATTACTCATTTACAAATTTTCCTCTTCTCCTATTTTACAGCACAGTTTCAAATTTGTAACCTATACCCCAAACTGTACGTATATATGTGGGGTTGGCAGGGTCTTTTTCTATTTTTTCCCGAATACGGCGAATTAACACTGTAACTGTACCTGTATCACCAAAATATTCATTGCCCCAAACCAGATCCAAAAGCTGATCACGGCTGTAGACCACGCCAGGATTGTTAGCCAAAACCCATAATAAATCAAATTCCTTGGCTGTTAAATATACGAGCTCCCCATTTAATTTCACTTCCCGCGTCTTACTGTTAATATATAGCCTGCCGTCATCAAATTTTCCCTCACGTAAGCGCGGTGCCAGGTCCTCGCCTCTAACACGGCGCAAAACCGCTTTTACTCGGAGGGCTAACTCGGAAGGACTAAACGGTTTTGTCACATAGTCATCAACGCCAAGATTAAAACCATGCGCTTTATCTTCCAATTCATCTTTAGCAGAAAGTATAATAACTGGCGTGTTGTCACCCTGGCTGCGCAGAGCTTTACAAACTTCAAAGCCATCCATTTCCGGCATCATTAAATCCAAAACAATTAAATCCGGTCGTTCTTCCCATGCTTTCTGTAAACCCTCCCTGCCGTCTGCAGCATGTATAACGCGGTAGGCATCCTTACGCAGGCTTTGCTCCACAATACGCCTAATTTTAGGTTCATCGTCAACCACTAGAATTTTTGGCACTTTAGACAATCCCTTCTCCTCCTACACTGTCTTGAGCAAAAGGTATTTTCAAAGTAAACTGTGCACCTTTACCCAATTCACTCTTCACTGAAACATTTCCTCCCTGTAGTTCCGCTAGGGTTTTAACTAAAGCTAAACCCAATCCAGTACCATTACGCTGCCTTTTTAATGAACCATCCCCTTGGCGGAACTTTTCAAAAATATGCGGTAAAAATTCAGGGGAGATTCCTGCACCTGTATCCTTTACATGCACAGCGGCATAATTTCCCTCTTTAGTAGCCCAGACCCAAATATTTCCGCCTTCTTCTGTAAATTTAATGGAATTGGAAATGAGATTTACGATCATCTGTCGCAGACGTTCTGGATCGCCCAAAACCAACGGCAGTTCCGCTTTTTTTATTTCTAAGGAAATGCGATGTTGAGCAGCAATGGGAGCCATGGTACGCCAAACAATTTGCAGCACATCGTTTAAGTCCACCTTCTCCAAACTAAGGCGCAAATTACCCGCTTCGTATTTTGCCATATCTAAAATATCGCTAATTAAGATCATTAATTGCTGCGCCCCCACATTGATATCCATTAAATTTTCCCGCTGTTCCTCAGTTAGAGGCCCTGCCGTCTCGTCCAGCAGCAGCTCACAAAAGGCTACAATGGATGTCAGGGGCGTTTTTAATTCGTGAGTAACGGTAGCCATAAACTCGCTTTTCAAGCGATTTGTTTCGCTTAATTTTTGATTAAGCTGTGTTAATATTTTTTGACCTTCCCTGAGGCGTAAATTAGCTGCTTCCAACTCACGTGTCCGTGTTGCAACTTTTCTTTCCATATTTTGATATAAATCCTTAATTGTTTCATACGGACCGAGTAGTCTTTTACGAATAACAATGTCATAGATAAAATAGTAGGAAACTAATTTGCAAAGATGAACCAGCAAGCTTACCGCAGCATTTGCGGAGCTGCTCAAAAAGAAGAAAATTTCAGCACTAATTGTGGCCAGGCATGCCAGCAGCAGCTGCCGATACAGTTCACTATCCAACTGCAGTCGTCTTTTTAACAAAAAAAAGATAGCTGAAAATAATAAAATAATTATGATATACTCACTAATAATTTTAGGAAGAGTGAATCCCGCCCCCGGAAGATAAAATGCAGGGAAAAAGCCCGTAAACACCAAGACTAATATTCCGGCAGAGAAAGAAAGGGTAAGCAGCAATACATTTCTGATGTGCAAAGATTTTGGTAGGCCGTGTGCAATTAACAAAAAAGTTATACTCTCAAAATAGCGAGGAATGATCCATAATTGCACCGCTAAATTGGCGCTATTCCCCGGGGGAATCCCTATTCCCTGATAAGCCAAAGTGTGAAGAAAATCAAAAATTGCCACATTGAAGTAGGTAACTCCAAAAAAATTTAACCAAAAATCATCTTCCTGAGAAATTTTATTGGTATGAAAAGTTATGGCGGCAATCCCCAAACTAATAAAAACACATATAAACTCTATTACTGTATGAAACAGTAAAGGATTGAAAAGATTTACATTGTAAAACATCATCACACCCAAAACAACAGCAATAATTTTATACGCTTCATTTTTGATTTTATTAACAAACTGCATGGTCATCACCACCAATATCCCGTGCAATAAACAGGCTCAAAACAACTTGATTCTTTACTGATTCGACAAAAATATTATGAAATCCTTTCATACAAAGCCTACTTACGATCTCTGCAGATTAATTTATTATCCCAATAAAAAAGGCCGGCTTACGCCGGCCTAAAAATGTCTTACTGAATAAAAAACTTTTCGGCCAAATAATTGTTTTCCTCTATTAGTTCGTAATTAAGAGTAATATTGGCATAGGTAAGCGTTGGATTATGTTTTTTTACCCCATACAAATCTAGCTCCCTGATGAGTATTTCACGCATTTCTCCCAAAAATACAGCTGTTTCATTCATTTGCTTTTTCCTTAAAAATACACCTATTTCGCTCATATTTAATTGCTTTTGTTTTTCCTGCAGAGTATGATCTTTGAGCGAAATTTCAAAATTCAAGTCTAAAGGATTTCCCAATTCATCTACACGATATTTTAATTGCATATTAACAGTAACCAGTGCATTTGTTGAGTCTTTGCCGGATCCGTCACGGAGAACAAGTTCTATCTTATAAATAAGAGAACGCTGCAGTATTTCCAATTCTCTGCTTGTGATAATATTATCTGTGCGTGGCAAGTATTCAGCTTCAACAGCTTCAATAAATGCTGCTATTTCTTCCGGTTTCGTATTTATAACAAATACTTCATTCAGACGTGAAATCGCACCAAACTTTTTTAATTCTTCTAAAGATATTAATCGCCCTGCTTCAATGCTGTAATCATAGTCGGCGCTTTCCCATTTTGATTGTACACATTCACTTACAAATGTTCGTGGTAAAACTTTTAATTTAGCTGATTTGTTTTTCTTAAGCCAATTTCTGGCGGCTACCACATCGTCTTCTCGACGCGGCAGGGGAATATCCTGCACCACTTCAGATACTTTATTGTTATGACCATCGTATTTTACGTAGCGACGGATTAAATGTGTATTTTCAGAGCTCATTTTTTCTTCTAGCAGAACATGATAACTAAAATCAGGCACAATAACAAAATCAACATCAGCCAGGGCAGCAATTCTTTCGTCTGTTTCCGCTTCCGGTTGTATCGATGATATGTTAACGTTGTCGGCGGTACTACATCCAGACAACAAAAAGATTAACAGCAAACACTCTAAGAGAATTTTTTTCATCAATATGCTCCTTCCGCGCATGTCCTCACTTAATCATACCAGAAAAGAGCTTGGCGTATGTTACTGTTTCTTTACATAGTTCAGCAAGAAAGTTAAGTTTTTTTAAAAATTTAGTCTGCTTCCAATTTATGTCACTGCGTTTTTGCTGGATACACCCACAGAGGCAATACCCAGTTTCATAATAACCTCCCTTAGCAATGGGTGATACATAAAAGTCAATACTATATACTAATAATTCTTTAAACTAGCGTTTTGTATGAATTTAAAACTAATTAGCATCTGCCAACAAAAGAGCAGACAATTCCGCAACAGAGTGAACAAGGTGAGTCGGCTTTTGGGCACGTAGCTCTTCTTCTGTTCCATAACCGTAGGTAACGGCAATAGAATTAATGCCGTGGGCTTTGGCACCAATTAAATCATACTTCCGATCGCCAATCATTACTGTTTTTTTATATTCTGCCGGGTTAATATCCCGTAATATTTCAGCTATAATTTCGACTTTTGCCGTTCGGCTGCCATCGGGGTTACCGCCCACAACTTTAGTAAAATAATGCTCCAAAGCAAAATGCTTAAGTACAATCTCCGCAAAAGCGGTCATTTTCGTAGTCGCGACATAAAGCTTGCGTTCATCTGCTTTTAGCCTCGCTAAAAGATCTGTAATCCCGGGGAAAACCTTATTATCGTACAAACCACTGCGGCTGTAATGTTCCCGGTATAACTTAATGGCTTCATCAATTTGCTTATCATTGAAGCCATACATTTCGCGAAATGAATCTTTCAATGGCGGTCCAATAAATAATCGATATTTTTCTTCATCTTCCTCCTGTACACCCATTTGTGTTAAAGCATAACGCAAGGAAGCAATTATCCCTGCTGCAGGATCTGTCAGCGTGCCGTCTAAATCAAATAAAATATGTTTATACAAACTATCTCACCCTCTTTTCAAGTATTGTTTTATTAAACTCCTGCTCCGCATAGGAAATAATGCTATGAAATGATAACATGTTCAACAAAAACTTGTTCCTTTCCTTTATTTTTAACCAAGTGCACTAAGAAAGCTTACTATGCTGTTAATTTACCCGCCGTTATTTTTGGCAGTTGATTCGCATAAAATAGCGTCTTTTGCCAGTAGCAGCGCTTTTCAGCTGCTTTTAGTATTACAAATATTGCTGGAATCTTTGCAATTTAAAAGGGCAAACAAATTGCTTTGTTTGCCCTTTTAAACTCCCTATTAAAACTTTATGCTAGCTACAAAGCTACCAGCGGTCATAGTGAACAAGTTCCGGATTGTAGCGGTCTACTTGCGGTTTTTCCTCTGCCGGGTAGCCAACGGCCACCACACAGAGCGGCACAATATGCTCCGGCATTCCTAAAAATTCCCTCATTTTTGCTATTCTTTCCGCATTAGGATAGATATTGAGCCAAACGCCGCCTAAGCCGAGAGCAT
>ERZ773359.3023-NODE-3023-length-20091-cov-11.507137_pt1 | contig 20091 bp, 19 predicted proteins | sample MGYA00374955_ERZ773359 | MGnify/ENA primary metagenome ERZ773359 (study PRJEB29098, sample SAMN04486028) | biogas fermenter metagenome | study: EMG produced TPA metagenomics assembly of the Biogas fermentation microbial communities from Germany - Plant 4 DNA1...
CAGAAATATTCATCCGGTGATGATATTTCAAGTTTGATGGGAGTTTTAAATATTATGTTGTTGCTTTTTCTATCAATATGAGATCTTCCAATAATATTTGAGAAACAAAATAATTTAAACTTTCTTCCTTCACCATATCCTTTATTGTGCAGAAAACCTGAGAGTTCTCTGTCGATCATGTTATATATAAAACCCTGAGTAATATTATTGTAGTGGATTGGCAAAACAATATCCTTTTCACCAACCATTTCAATACATATATGCATCTTATTCCCCTTTTACATTTAAGACATTTTCATTATATATATTCGATAATAAATGACAAATTCCTTCTTTTTATTTATAGGATTGTTCGATAAATCGGAGAAATAAGATGCACATGTACAATATGTTTTGTCAGATAAGTTTATTAGCTTGAACCACCAAAACCATCCTTAATAATTTCTTCTGTAAGTTGTTCAATTTCCTGTATATCTATTATCGCCTGTTCTAATTCCCTTCGCAGAGCGTTGTTATCGGTTACTATCTTAGCGTTCTCAATTTTCAACTCTTCAATTTCGTCCTGTTTTGCTTCTAACTCTTTCTGCTTATTTGCCAGCTCTTTATCTTTATCTTTGACAAGCTTCTCCTGCTCTTTCAGCAATTTTTCTAATTCCCTGATAGCTTCATTCTCACCGACATTTGAACGCTTTAAGTCTTCCAGTTTCTGTTCTATTGTATGAAGGTTGTTTTTTATGTTTGTAACATGTGTTTTCCCTCTCCACTTAACTGATGCTCCTGCAGCAGTTGGAATTAACAAAAATAGTAGCAATACTAATGATTTTTTTATCTTCATTTTCTTCCCCCGTTTTCCATGCATATCTTTATATAATGTTTTGTTGCATTCTCAAGGCCTTTTGAACGCTTAAACATTATAAACCGCTTTAATCATTTCTTTCAATAAGTAAATTCTACCAACAGTATGGAAATAAGGCTTACCAGTTATCCAGAAACCTAAATACAGAATGGTACAGTCAACCATTTTAAATCAGTTATTGGATTTACATTTCGGAAATCTTGTTAGTTACTAATACAGCTTCATCAGCATACTCTGCCTCTTCCTGTTTCATTATTCTGAAGAATCGCACAGCAAATGGAATTGCGGTGAGCATGCTTAATATATCTGCAATACTCTGCGTAATTTGAATTCCCAGAAAACCTAAAAGTGATGGCAATATAAGAATTAAAGGAATGAAATATACACCCTGCCTTGTTAAAGCAAGGAATGTTGCCTCTTTGTTTTTTGCAAGGGACTGATGGAGCATGTTTGTACTTACCGTTACAGACATAAATGGCAATACAACTGACTGAAGCCTTAGGATAAATGCACCAATGCGTATCACTTCTGGATCATCCGGCCTGAAAACAGCCATGATATCGGGTGCAAAAATAAAGCAAATGCAGGCAGCTGCTGCCATCATGGCGCAGCCAATGATCAGGGTAACCTTATATGCAGAACGCACACGTTTATAGTTACGGGCTCCGTAGTTATACCCTACAACAGGCTGAAACCCCTGGCCTACACCAAGCATAACTGCCATTATAATAAAAGATACCCTGCCCACAATGGAAAATGCAGCGACAGCAGAATCGCCATACACTGCCACTCGGTTGTTCAATAACGATGAAGAAATGCTTGCCAAACCCTGGCGGAGGAAAGACGGTGCTCCAATTCGAATAATCACCGAATACGTATTAAACTTCCATGAGATCTTTCTCAAACTTATTTTCAGAACACTATGCCTGCTTAACAGAAATATTAACAGTATGATTAAACTTATAGCCTGGCTGAGAATTGTTGCTATAGCAGCACCGGCTATTCCCAAATCAAAAGTGAAGATAAATATAGGGTCAAGAATAATATTTAAAATTCCTCCCGCAGTTATGCCAATCATTGACAGGGCAGTCTTTCCCTGACATCGCAATAAATGATTCATAACGAAGGATGCACACATTATTGGGAAGCCAATTAGAATGTAATTTGCATAACTCTCAGCATATGGGAGGATTGTTTCGGTAGCTCCTACAAAACGTAATATTGGTGTCAGATACATTTTAAACAATAATGCAATGAGTATCCCACTTATGACAGATGCAAATAACCCTGAAGATGCAGTCTGATCGGCCTCCTCTGTTTTCCCTTCTCCGAGATATATGGAAATTCTGCTTCCCGATCCGCTTCCAATCATAAATCCTACTGCCTGAAGAACTGCAGACAATGGAAATACTACCCCTACAGCAGCACTGGCGCTTGTTCCCAATTGAGAAACAAAAAAAGTATCCGCCATATTATAAATTGATGATATCATCATACTAATTATAGTAGGCGCGGATAACCTTAATATTAATTTAACCATCGGAGTTTTTGTCATTAAATCGTATTGTTTTTGATTTTTTGATACATCCATTACGCGCTTAATTCGTGTCCTTTCTACATGTTAATAATTATATTTAACAATAATCTTAAGAATCGGTCAATGGCAGAGACCTGGCAATCCTTAGAATAAAGCCCTTTGGCTTAATTTATACCTGTAATTTGATCAGTTTTTCTGCTCGCTTTTTTGGTATTTGGGAAGAATTACCGAAAAGGTTGTACCAACACCTATTCTGCTTTTAACAGTAATGTCTCCCCGGCAAAGCTCTACAATACGCTTCACTATGGAAAGTCCAAGCCCGTTCCCATGGGTTGCGCGGGATTTGTCTGCCTGATAAAATTTATCAAAAATATGCTTTACGGTGTATTCGTCCATACCGTTTCCGCTGTCACTTATTTTGAAAAAGATTTTATTCTGAGTTTCATACAGGATTATGGAAATTTTGCCGTTTTCACCGGTATATTTTATCGCATTATCAATTAAATTGATCCAAAGATGGGACAGCATTTCTTCGTTACTGAAAATTTTAACCTTAGAAAGGCTTAAGCTTATTTCGATATTTTTTCTGCTCCACTGTTTTTCAAGAAGAATTATACAGTTTCTTATCTGTTCATCAAGATCATACTCGGTCTGGTTTGTTATGAACTGCTGATTTTCAAATTTTGTAAGCAGCAATACATTTGACGACATGTTAGTAAGCCTTTCAGCCTCGGATATAATAATTTCGGTATACTCTTTTCTTTTTTCTTCAGAAAGATTTTCATTCTGCAGTTGTCTGGCAAACCCCCTGATTGAAACTATTGGTGTTTTAAATTCGTGAGAGAAATTATTAATAAAATCATTACGGAACATTTCAATACTGCCAAGTTCTTCTGCCATTTGATTAAAATTCTTAAGCAATACTGCTATTTCTGAATCGCTGTTAATTTCAGGCACACGTACACTGAAGTCTCCCTTTGCAATTACTTTTGTGGCATTAATAAGCTGATGCAGAGGCTTTAAAAACTTTTCACTGACCATCGCAGATAACGACGTACCTATAATGCTGCTTACAAGCAGCGCAATAAACGGTGAGAGAATGGGAGTAAGAAATGGAAAAGGAAAGAAATCCATAGCATAGAAAAAGAGGAAGCATACCGATGTTAACAATCCTGCTGTCACCATAATAAAAAAAATGAAAAGCACCATTGTAATATTAAGAGATTTTATTCTGTTCATGTCTTACCACCGCCTTATATCCAAGCCCCCTTACCGTTACTATCTCAAAATCGGTGTTATCTTTAAATCTGTCCCGTAAACGATTTATGTGAACATCTACTGTGCGCTCATCGGTTTCAGAATTCATATCCCAGATTTCATCCATTAAACTGCGTCTTGTGAAAATTTTGTTCTGGTATGATAATAATTTAAATAACAGTAGAAATTCCTTATTCGGCAATTCCTGAACATTATCCCCCCGTGTAACGGTGAAGGAATCATAATCTAAAACTGTTTCGCCAATTGTAAGCTTATGCTCATTGGCTATTTGAGACCGCCTGAGCAAAGCTGCAATTCTAAGTATCATTTCTTCTTCATCTACGGGTTTAACCATATAATCGTCGGTCCCCACAATAAAACCTTTCTTTTTATCTGCAGGAGTTTCTTTTGCAGTTACCATCAAGATCGGGATGTTGTTATTACTCTCTCTTAAGATCCTTGTAAACTCGTAGCCATCCATGCGTGGCAACATCAGGTCAAGAACGATTAAATCCACATGATGGTTATCCATTTTTTCAAGTGCATCAATTCCATCCTTTGCAAGGATAACTTCATACCCGTTCTGTACTAATACTGCTTCCATCAGCTTTCCGGTATTATAATTATCTTCAACTACCATAATGCAAAACACTGAAGTTCCTCCCTGTACCTTTGATAATTAACGTATGGCTGGCCTGATAATTGAAAATCATTATTAAAATATTTTATCAATTAAATATTAACTAATTGTTAACAAAACTAATTATATTAATATTTTTAAGCTTTGTTTAAATTCAGTTTATATTTTCTTTTTATAATAGCATCGACTGCAAATTACAGGCAATAATTAATAATAGGATTAAGTTTCTGCTCAATAGATAGAAAGCATATATTCTTTTGTGCTATAATTACTGTTTAGCTGATCAGTATATTATTTCTGCTTAGAATAATGAAGGAGAGAGAGTAATGGGACATTTTAGAGAACGACTTATACGTTTCATGTATGGGAGGTATGGCATAGATCAGTTGTACTATGCCCTGGCTGTATTATGCTTTACATTGATGGTCATTAATTCATTTATACATTCGATTGTATTAACGATTATAATGTGGGCCGTTCTTTTATTGATGATTTACAGAACATTTTCAAAAAATATATATAGAAGGCGCAAAGAAAATGAAAAGTTTATGAAAGTATGGAACCAGGTAAAAAAGAAAACACTTTTTACAATCCGCAGGATCAAAGAAATCAGGTCGCACCGTTATCACAGGTGTCCTGGCTGCAAAGCAATGTTAAGATTGCCATATAAAAGAGGAAAGCATACTGTACAGTGCCCAAGGTGCGGTAATGAATTTAAAAAGCATGTAATTATTTAGACATTTCGATTTTTCACAAAAGGAGCTGAGTTTTTTTGAGGATACTGGTTGATGCAATGGGTGGAGACAATGCACCCAAAGAAATTGTTAAAGGTTGTATAGATGCAATAAACTCCCAGGAAGGTTTTGAAATAGAGTTTTTGGGGGATCTGAGAAAGATTGAGGACTGTCTCAAAAATGAATCTTTTGACCGAAGCAGGGTCTTTATAACCGAGACATACGATGAAATAACAAATTCCGATAAACCAACAGAAGCCATTAAAAAGAAACAGAATTCATCGCTTATTGTTGGTATGAAAAAGATAAAATCCAAAACCGCCAATGTCTTTATTTCTGCGGGCAGTACGGGAGTACTGCTTGCGGGCTCTCTTTTAATCGCAGGAAGAATTAAAGGAGTAGTAAGACCGGCATTAGCACCTGTTGTTCCCTCCATTAATGGCCATGCAATGATAATAGATGCAGGAATGAACACGCAAATAAAGCCCATTAACTATCTTCAGTTTGCAATAATGGGTACCGAATATATGAAATATGTGCATAACATTGAAAATCCAAGGGTTGGTCTACTTAATGTAGGAACTGAGGCCAACAAAGGGAACGAGATAGTAAAAAGTGCCTATGACATCCTGAAAAACTCGAATCTTAACTTCATAGGAAACATTGAAGGCAGGGATATTCCGGAAGGTAATGTTGACATTGTTGTTTGCGATGGATTTGTAGGCAACACAATGCTTAAGGTTATGGAAGGTACTGGCAGTTATCTCAAGCATCAGCTTAAAAAAATGTATTCCAGCAGTATCTGGGGTAAAATAAGCTATTTAATGGTTAAACATGAACTTAAAAAATTAATGAAGCAGATAGATCCTGAAGAAATTGGAGGAACACCTATATTAGGTGTTGACGGGATAATTTATAAATGCCATGGAAATTCGAAGGCTAAGGCCATTAAAAACACAGTACTTAAAGCATGCAGCTCGGCATGTAGGAATGTTATGGAACGCTTAAACACTACCTTTGCTCAAATGGAAACCGGTAAAACATAGTTTACCGGTTTTCTGTATTCCGGAGTTTTAACCCGGATATTTTTTCGTGGAATATGATATCGGCAGAATCTAAATTTGTGCTCTTAATTCATTTAACAACCCTTCAATTCTGGTAGCCACGTCTTCAAGTGCCCCATCCTCAAAGGGTGAAACAAGGCCCGCTTCCTTAATCAGATCGGTAAACAAAGCCTCACCACCTTTAGAAACAAAGCGTACATACTTTCTAAAGGCTTCGTCATAGTCCTTTAATGACTCGAGCAGAAACTCGAATGCCACAACCTGAGCAAGGCAGTAGTCTATATAATAGAAGGGGCTTTCATAGATATGCATCTGATACTGCCAGCGTGTGCCTTTAGATAAATAGGGTATTCCCTCGGAACTCAGGTATGGTCTGAACTCAGCCTCAAGCCTGTTCCATGTTTCATTTCTTTCTGCTGGTGTCATATCGGGGTTTTCATAAATAATATGCTGGAAATAATCTACAATGGTACCGTAAGGAATAAAAGAAAGTGCATCAAAGGCATGCATGTATTTATACTTAACTGCATCTTCCCCAAAAAACTTATCAATATATTTCTCTGCAAAAAACTCCATACTCATTGAGTGGGTTTCAGCAGTTTCCATACCACCAACACTAAGTTCAAGAGAGAACCGGTTATCTTTAGTCATAAAATCGGCAAATGCATGACCGGCCTCGTGGGTAACAACGTCAATATCGGCTGATGTACCGTTAAAGTTTGCAAGTATAAAGGGTTGTTTGTACTTGGGGAAATAAGTACAATAACCCCCACCCCATTTGTTCTTCCGCGACTCTACATCAAAGGCTTCGTTTCTAAGCATCATATCGAAAAATCTGCCTGTTTCCTCGCTCATATCGTGGTACATCATTTGTGCAGCTTTGAAAATTCCATCCTTATCAAGTATGGGCTTTGGATCACCACCCGGCAAATAAACATCATTGTCGTACAACTTGAAATCGGCTATTCCCATGCGTTTTGCGTTTTCAAGCTTTAGCCTTGAAACAACGGGAACAATATCCTGAAGCACATTGTTCCGGAAATTTTCAACCATTTTTTGATCAAAACTTATACGCCCCAATCTGTAGTAAGCAAGTTCAATATAGTTTTTATATCCCATTTTTTTAGCCATTTTATCACGGACTTTTACCAGCTTATCAAAAAGGGAATCCAGTTCTTCTGAATGTTTTTCAAGACCTTTACCCAGCACTTCATATGCTTCTTTTCTTGTTTGCCTGTCGTCATCCTTCATATATTTGCGAAGTATTGACAGGGGCATTTCCTCCCCTCTGAAATCAAAGGTCATACCTGACATTAACTTGGAGTATTCTGTTGTAAGACGGTTCTCTTCAACCATTTCGTCAATTATTTCAGGTGACATGGACTTGCTCATAACCTCGTAGCTTTTAAAAAGAATTGGTGAAAGTTCTTTCTCAAGCTCTGCCCTGAAAGGACTTTCTATCAGCGCCACAGCGTATTGCTGTAAATAATTGTTGAATTTAGGACCCACTTCGTCATAATACTCAATTTCCTTTAAATAAAACTCGTCTACAGTATTAAGGGTATAGCGCATATAGGCAAGACTTTGTGCTGTATAAAACTCCTTTATTATGTCCAGTATTTCTTCCCTTGCTTTCAGTACTTCATCAATTGACCTGGCCTTTTTAATTATCGACAGATTTCCTTCAAAATCATCTTTGATTGATTCTAATGATACCCTTTCATACTTTAGTTCCGATACTTTCATAAAATAACCCCATTTCTCTGTTAATTTACGCAGGCATGGCCTTATATCTTAAACATGAATTTTGCCACTGTTAATCAAAGCCTGTTACCTTAATTATAGCATACAACTCTGGTAAATTTGCACATCTATTTTGGGCGAGTAGATATGCTGTTAATTATCAGGTGATGACTAATTGAAAGTGAACAATAGATTTATTGAAAAATAAGACACCCGTCAACGAAAGTACGGACGGGTGTAGTTAAATAGAATGTACCGGCCTTATAATTGTTGGGGGAAACTATAAAACCAGTATGACTCTGTCTGTGTCCAATCTTATAATAAATCATAAAAAATAAAATCATCCTAAAGGGTGAAATTAATAAAAACTATGCCAAAAGGTCTTTTTATTGCAGTAAGTTCAGTTCCTTTGCCCTGGTCACAACCTGGACTCTTCTGTTTACACCGAGTTTTTCATAAATATTTTTTATATATGTTTTAACTGTATTTACCGTAATTATCAGCCTGTCTGCAATTTCTTTGTTGGACATACCCTCAGAAATTAAATGCAGCACTTCCAACTCCCTTTCTGTCAGTGGTTCGATAAGGTATCCTTCGGTTTTTTCATAGTCCTTTTCCAGATAAGACTGGAATTTTTTAGCGCAGGCAACCTGGGATGACAGTACCTTTAATCTTTCTATCCGGTTATCAGCAAATGCACCGGCAATAAAATTATTCTCAAAGTACAGCACACCCAGTGAAATTCCCTGAAATAACACGGGAAGACATGCTATAGACTTGGGATTTGATTCGGCAATGTAGGGATCAACAGCGAAGATTCCGGGCTGTTCATCACAGTTTAATACCACCGTTTCCAGTGTGCGGGCAACATACCTGACAACTGTTTTTGAAATGTCCGGATATCCCTATATGGATATACTTCTTGTAACAGTTCTTCCGGTACTGTTATCTTTACCCGATTCAATATAAAGCTCTCCGCTTTTTTCAAGTATCAGGTATCCTTTGTTTGCACCAATGCTTTGAATTGCAATATCAATAAATTTAATAAGAAGCTTATTTATATCAGGTTCACTATATATGTTTTCAATTATCTTATCTAAGTAATAAAATTCATTATTACCGCTTGTACTAATGCTATCACTGCTTTCCGGGTCAATTCTTCGAATACCTGTATACGCCTTATTGTCATTGCCTGCGCCTACTTCAACAGTAATTTCTTCGGTTATGTCCGGATATTTGCTTTTTATTTGCTTAACCTTTGTGTAAGCACCCCATAGCCTGTAACTCTTGCATGCATCAACCATATATGCTTTTGCAATTTTATGAAGACCTGTTGATAAATAAAATATTGCTGCAAGTTCATTTGCAATGGCTTCATTATTTGTATGGCGGTATTCCCTTGCCGATTGTATAGCCTTGTCATATAAATACATAGCCTGTTCCTTTTGTTCAGTAATCCGTGCAACTTCTGCAGATACAAGCAGGTATATATCCTCAAAGTTCTCTTTGCAGGACTCTGCCCATTTTTTCAGTTGCCTGAGATTATTATTCAATATAATGCCTGCGTTCTTTAGGCGAAAGCTCATGGTAAACAGCCGTAATAATAAGGGAGTAATAAAAAACACACTCACTTTGAAGTAAAAACCTCTATTACAGTATTAAACAACTGTTCGGCAGTGTTTATACTTGCAGACAAATATTCGGCCTGTGCAAGTTCCAGAAAGAGATCATAACTGAGCCTGAAATTTACTTTCCATGAGTTTTCAGGCAGTAATGCTCTTCCGGCTCTAAAATACTGCAGTGCAGAAGAGTATGCTGCTGAAAGCTTTGCCCTTCTCCCTGCCATAAGGTTGTATCCTGCCAGTTTTATTCTCTCTTCATTATTGTGAATAAGCTCCAGGCTACGGTTTAAATGATCCATTATCAACATTACTTTATCTTCAATGTTGTCTGTTTGGCCTAATAGAATTTTCCCATTAGAAAGCAGGATACCTGTTGTTTCGAAGGTACTGGAGAAGGAGTCTGCTGATCCGGGTAAAACAGCAAGCTTATTTCATGAGTATAAAATTACCCGTTCTCTTATCATTGAAGGTGTTATCTGTCCCGAGAAAATTGAGCAGACAAGTTCTGTTATTGCCTTAATTACCAGAGATCTTGGTGCTATACCACTGAAAGAATACATTCAGAAACATATAATTAATCTGCAGGAGTTTCTGGAAATAGCAATTCAACTTTCAGAAACTCTTGGCAGGCTTCATAACCGGGGTATAATACATGGGAATTTACTTTGCTACCTTCATGGAGTTTTTCGCTAATAACATAACCAGGCAATATGAACATTCAAACATCTTACCTTTGTAAAAATTTAACTTTCACAGATATATTATCATTTTTTTCTTAAATTGAAAGTTAGCCTGTTTGTATCTTTAAGTCCAAGCCTTGAAAGGCTTATACACGGTTTTACAGGGGTAAGGGAATTATTCACAAAAGAAGCAGGAGAACCATCACCTGCTTCTTCTTAGACTTTGAAGAGTGATACGGCACTTATAAGCCTTTCAGCGCTATCTCTTACTACTTTTGCCTGTTCCATTACTTCGCCAGCTTTTGCCGCAACAATATTTGTTTCATTTGCCATATTCATTGTGTCGGCAGCTCCTTCGGTAGCTGCGGCTGCAACATCATTAATTGCCTTCATAATGCTCTGGACCGATGAATACAACTCCTGGGAAGTTGCACTGAATTCAGTCACCATATCGTCGATCATCCTGGCATCACTGCTGTATTTTTCTCCCGTTTCAACAAGTATATCATAGTCTTTCGCAACCTTATTTTCCAGGAAATCCAGAACCTGTTCCGAACATTCAGACAAGTTATGTACCGATTCTAAAACCTGTTTGGTGACCATCTGTATCTCGGAAGCAGTTTTTCTGGAGTTTTCAGCAAGACTCCTTATTTCTTCAGCAACTACAGCAAAACCCCTTCCTGCTTCTCCTGCCTGGGCAGCTTCAATTGTGGCGTTTAAAGATAATAGATTTGTGCGGGCAGCAATCTCTAAAATTGCATCTGATAAAATATTGATTCTTTCAACCGCCCTTGCTTTTTCAATAGCTTCCCTGAGCCTTACCGAATTATTTGTGCGTATCTCAAGCGCGCTTTTTTGGGACTCTTTAGCATTAGCCTGTAGTTCATTAGCTCTTTTACTGACCTCGTTGGCAGATTCTGCACCTTCCTGAGCCTTATTTGCAATTGTATCTATGGCTCTTTCAATCTCTGTTGTGGTAGCATTAATTTCTTCAGTCATGGCAGATGTCTCTTCAATCTTCGCAGACAGTTCCTGTGTAATAGATGACATCACTTGGATTTCGTTGTTCAGTTTTGACATGCTTTCGCTTGCAATAATAATTGCATTGTCCACGCTTTTTGATTCTGAAATAACATTTTTTATAATTTTCGATACGTTTTCATTTATCTTTTTAAAGCCTCTTGTTAATTCACCGACTTCATCACGTCTTTTAGCGTATTTTTCATTCATATCCGTGGTGAAATCTCCCTCAGACATCGTAATACACTGTTTTGTTAAATCTGTTACAGGTTTCGAAATACTTTTCCCCATAAAAAATGATACAATAAATCCTATAACCAGAAATAACACTGAAATAACAACAAAAGTCACTCTAAGGTTATCCACCTCGGACATCATCTCGTCCTTATCTACAGAAACTGCTATAGACCATCCATAACCCGGGATTGGTGCAAAGCCTACTATTTTTGAAACTCCTTTATATTTATATTCCTCAAAACCTGTTTCACCTTGCATCATTTTTCTCTGTACTTCAGTGAAATTATCAAATCCGAATGTATTACCACTGTCAATCCCTTCAAGAGTTGCAGAAGTAATGGTATCAACCTCGCTGTTATTTCCCGACGTAATCAGAAGAGAGGCTGTGGCAGCAGCGTCAACAGTCCGGGTGTTAATTATATCCTTTAACAGTTCTGTATCGGCATGGGCAATGGTTCTGCCCTGTTTGTTTATAATAAACGCTTCGGTGGTTTCACCGAATTTAATCCTTTTTACAAAGTCGCTTAGTTCCAACCCGTCCCGGATAGCCATAAGTACACCGGAGATTTCATTGTCAATTACCACCGGTACCGCGTATGCCATAACAATTTCACTTCCGCTTGCATCAAACAGAGGTTCCGATACAGTGCTTTCTCCTGCTAACGCTGTTCTAAAAAGAGAATGGTCTTTCAGGTCCGAAATATCGCCCTTATCGGATATAGCCCTTCCGGTTCTGTCTATCAGCATCATTCTTATATGGCCTGCTCTTTTGGTTTCTTTCGACAGCGCCCAAACCACAGACGAGAAATCGCTACTCGACTCTTTCAGCACTTTCATATCGCTTGAAGAAGCCATTAAGCTAAGAACATTCAATTGATTCTGTATGCTGTCCTCTATTGTTAATGAAGCCTCGGCTGCAAATTTAGGCATTGTGTCCTTGAGAACATTGATTATTGAATTTAGAAGAAGTGAAATAAGATATAACACCAAATGCCAAACAAACAACCAACAATAAAATGACAAATGAGACAATTATTCTTGAGCCTATACTTTTCATGTAGCCACCCCAATCCTTTCCTATTGTAAACTCATATTATATATACTCCCTTTTGTATAAATATAAACAGGATTAATCAGAAACCATACCATTATAACAATTTCGGCAAAAACAAAGATTAAATTAATAAAAAACTTGTTATAATTGTCTAAATGGCTCACACCCTGTTTTATGATATAATAGAAACGCTGAACATTTTTAGCGACAGGAGACACAATACTTATGAAAACACCATCATTTTACTCTAATTTAGATAAAAAAAACAAATACATATTAAACTGCTGTTTTTTTGTTTTCGCAGTAAACGGGTTATATGCAATGATTCTGGGGTCCCTTTTGCCCCTTATCAGTAATGAATACCAATTAAACAACACTATCAGCGGAGCGCTGCTTTCGGCTCACCAGGTAGGAAACTTAATATCCGGGTTTATTGCCGGAGTACTTCCTGTTTATTTAGGAAGAAAGAAGTCTGTAATATTTTTATGTTTTTTTGTGATAATTGGATTTGCGATTATGATATTAACCGGTAATCCCCTTCTGTTGATTTTAGGATTCTTATTTACCGGACTAAGTCGCGGAAGCATTTCCAATTTCAACAATTCAGTTGTAAATGAAATATCAAACAGCAGTCCCAGTGCGCTGAACTTCCTGCACAGTATATTTGCTGTGGGAGCGTTAATTTCTCCGTTTTTAGTCATTGCATGTACAGGTATTGCAGGTGACAGGGGATGGAAACTCTCAGCGCTGGTTATTGTTGTACTTGCGGCAATCTCTATTCTCCTTTTCTCCAGGATGGAAATAGACGATTCTGCAAAGAAAACAGGAAAGGTGAAAATCAGCTATTCTTTTTTAAAATACAAACCGTTCTGGATTAGCGTAGGTATTTTCTTCTTTTATCTATGCGCAGAGGCTGCCATAAATGGATGGATAGTGAAATATTTCGTTGATTCAGGCATAATGACCACCGAATATGCCCAGATGCTTGCATCACTGTTGTGGGTGGTTATTCTTGCAGGAAGATTAACATGTGTTTTTATCGGTGACAGAATACCAAAAAGCAAATTATTGCTAATAACATGTATTGGAACTTCTGCTTTTTATATACTGCTGCTTTCAACAACAAATATTTCGATAATTACAATAGCAATAGCAGGTCTTGGTTATTCAATGGCAGGAATATACCCAACCACTGTAGCTGTGGCAGGTAATACAATTAAATCATATCCAATGGCAATGGGTGTGCTGTTAATGCTTGGAGGTATAGGAGCCATCGTAATGCCTATTGTAACCGGTGTATTGTCGGATGCTTTTGGTATTTTCGCAGGAATGAGTGCTGTTGTTATAGCTATAATCTGTATGATTGTATTCGTTATATTAAATACAGTAACAGAAAAAAACACAGTTAAGAAGGTACAAAAACAGTAATAAAAAAGAAAGGGTGTGAATATTACCCTTTCTTTTTTTAACACTTTACTTATTCTAAAATGCCGCTTTTCTTTACGGCCTCAACTGCCTTATTTATATCCTCTATATCCTGAACCAAAGCAATGCGTACATGCCCCTCGCCTGAAGGACCAAAAGCACTTCCGGGAGTCACCATCACACCGGCCTTTGTAATCATGTCCATCGCAAAATCAATGGACTTTTCATATTTGGGCGGAATTTGCGCCCAAACAAACATTGTAGCCTCGGGCCTTTTCATATTCCAGCCTATGCTGTTAAACCCATCGCAAAGAATATTCCTGCGCATCTCATATGCCTCTCTGGTTCTGGATACACAGCTTTGATCGCCCGTAATAGCTGCAACTGCTGCTTTCTGAATGGGAATAAACATACCATAGTCGAGATTGGATTTTAATATTTTCAACCGGGAAACAACCTCTTTGCTGCCCACGCAAAAACCAACCCTGGCACCTGCAAGCCCATAGGTTTTAGACAGGGAGTTAAACTCAACACCTACGTCTTTTGCACCCGGATAAGACAGGAAGCTTCCGCCTTTTTTATTGTCAAAAACCAGGTCGCTATATGCATTGTCGTGAAGTACTATTATATCGTATTCTTTCGCAAAAGCTATCAGCTCATTGTAGAAACTATCAGGAGCAACTGCTGTAGTTGGATTATTGGGATACGAAACAATAATCAACTTTGCTTTCTTTGCAACATCTTCCGGAATATCTTTAAGATTTACAATATAACCATTTTCCCTCTTTTGTGGCATATAATGCAGTTTCGCCCCTGCCATACGGGGACCGTCGGCAAACACAGGATAGCATGGATCGGGTATAAGAACCAAATCCCCCTCGTCAACAATGGTCATTGATATGAGTGCAAAGCCTTCCTGAGAGCCCAATAGTGAACAGATCTCTGTTTTAGGATCCAGTTCCACTCCGTACCTGTTTTTATACCATGAACTCACCGCATTAAGCAGATCAATCTGATCACTTATTGCATAGGTATAATTTCTTTCATCTGCAGCAGCAGAACACAAAGCATCCAATATATGTCTTGCCGGGGCAATGTTCGGAGCTCCGACGCTTAAATCTATAACCTGCTCCCCATTTGTAATCCTATCTCTTTTTAACTCTAAAAGTTTAGAGAATATTCCTTCATTTAGCTGTTCAATACGCTTTGAAAATCTCATGAATACTCACCTCAATATAAAAGCAGTTCATTCATTGTCTAACTTTAGAATGTATTAGCTGTATATATAGACTATACGATTTTAATACATTTGTCTATATTTCGCAACTTAATCGATTGAGTTATTTTACTGCCGGGGATTTAATCACAAGCAAATAAGCACCTGCCGAATTAGACACCAGCAGGTGCTTATTGTATATGTTAAATTCCAAACTGTTTTCAGATAATCTTTAACTCCTCCAACAGATATAAGCAACGATATAACCAATTTTAAAGGGAAATATTAATCTACAGCAAAAAAGCTTATGATTTGTTATAAACTGAAATTCAGGTTAAGCCTTTATGCTATTAGTAACAGTATCCAATCATTGTGTTCATTTTCTTTTTGGGGTGGGGTTAGGACATTTTCTTTCGAGAGGTTGATAACCCCGAAATAATTCTTCACACCATCACATGGGTCAACCCAATAAGCTTTATAATCCTTGTCAGGACCCCTTCCCAGTGTAAAGGTCTTACCAGTGTAGGAATAAATCACTATATTGTTTTCATTACCAAATGCAACATTTCGGTATTCCTTTTCACCGTTATTCAGAATTAAATCCTGTTTGGGTTTACAGCGAAAATACTCAATTTCAAGGGCCAAATCCTTCATAATTTTCATCTGGCAACTTCCCTTATGAAGAAGTGCTTCCTGCCATACAAATTTTACACCAAATTCTTTAGCATAACCTGTTCCGTAAAACTGGAATATTGAATTATGCCCATAGGTATGACCGAATGCCCCCGAGAAAACAGACCAATATGCGTAGCGTCTGACGTGATGTGCCTGCCAGTACGGCTCGGAGGGATCATGTAAGCCCTGTGGAATCTGCTCGTATGACGGTTCACCGTCAATCACCGGCCTTGCAGGTTTTTTTTCATAATCTGCTATAACATATCGCCAGTTATCTTCGCCATACCAAGGCTCCTTTGCTGCAGCTTCGTCCCATTTTCCTAAAAACTGCTGGTCGTAACGTCTATGTCCCGATTGGAACATATGAAAGTCAAGCCAATCGCAGTCATTGAACCAATATGATGAAGATGTTCTTCCAAAGGGATGATATCCTATCAGTCTCTCGGGATCCAGTTCTTTCAGCCTTTTGCCGAATCCGTCCCATAGATCAAACTCCAATGAGCCTCGCCTGTCACCACCCAGAAGCCAGATGATATTTGGACAATCTGCAAAAGTTTTTACTAAAAAATCAGCATATTCCTTATAGTTTTCCATATTTAAATATTTTTCTTTAACAATTCTTCCCCAAACAGGAAGCAGTGCCATATAGATCCCTTTTTCCTCAGCTATTTTGACAACATGCAGAACATGCTTCCAATATGCTGCATTGTCTTCTGCGATTACCTCTTTAACATCACAGTTTTCTTTCACTTGAAGACTAACTTTTCCATTTTCGTCCTTTGGATTTATCAGGACTGCCTGAATAACATTAAATCCCTTCGCTCTCCTGTTCTCCAGATAAAGCTCTGCTTCATCAGGATTCAACCTTTGCAAAAGACTCCAGGCCGTGTCCCCCAACCAGAAAAAAGGTTGTGACCCGTTTACAAGATAGCGTTTGTTCTCCGATACTTTCAGTATTCCGTTTTCCCAAGGTTTCATTATTTCCTCCCCCATGCAATATGAACTTCCCGGAAAACACTTTTTGATATTTTCAAAGAATAAATTTCCCACATCATAAGGATATTTACCCTCTGAATATCACAACTCAGCTACAGCAACGCTGATAAAAAACAGTTTCCCGAGAAGAACCTGATTGTTTATTTTATATTATATTATTGTTCATTACATCATTTTTTGCAACAGTCATGCAGCCGACAATTAATACGTCGGCTGCATGACTGTTTAATTATTTACCGTATGCTTCGTCATATGTTTTTTGAACAATTTCGAGATATCTGTTTAGTCCCATTTTTTTAAGATCATTTAAAAAGCTGTCAAAATCTTTATCTACAGATTTGTTTCCGGTTATAAACGCTGCAACCATTTCATTTACATATTGATCAATGTTTGGGGCGTTATCACGAAATGCAACCAGTGTGTTGTAAAGCTCATCAACAGTAGTAGGGGCAGGAAGATTAAGATTTTCGAGCCAGGTATAATTCATCCAATACTTGGCACTCTACTTTCCGTGATAAGAATCATCTACTGTCGGAATGGAATATAGCTTTCCGTCCGGAAGCCTTGCATATTTAGCCAACCCTTTCTCTACCTCAAACGCTTTTGCTATATTGGGCGCATATTCCTCAATCAAATCGTCAAGCGGAATAATCATTCCTTGCGTAGCCAGCTGGGATTCTCTTGCCTTGCTAAGCCTATGTGCTGCGGTAACACCTGAAACAAGAATATCCGGTAATTCGCCTGATGCAAACATAATGTTTACATTTTCAACAAATGCAGAAGTGTTGATAAGATTCCACTTTAGCTTGATGTTTGTTTTTTCCTCTAAATGCTTCGTAAACCAGTTTGTTTCATAGTTCCTGTCCGCAGATGACGGTTCAGCAACTGCTATCGTCAGTTCAATCTGTTCATTCACAATCGGGAATATTTCTGCCGGATTGACATTGGATGCAACCGTGCTTTTTGTTTCAGTGGATTGGGTTTTACCAGGGTCTTGTGTTGCTTGTGTATGATCCGGAGTCTGACCTGAATTACATGCTGACAGCGTCATCATAACACATAAAGCAATAGCGATTAATACTTTTCTTTTCATATTCGTGTTTTCTCTCCTATGATTTTTAATTAATTAAATTATTTTATCTTTATCAGCCCTTTATAGAGCCGATAAAGATACCCTTTGTAAAATGCTTTTGAATGAATGGATAAAGAATTGCAACCGGGAGATTACCTGCAACGATAATTGCATACTTCATGACTTCTACAAGAGATAATCTGTTCAACTGTTCTGTAGTCATCTGGTCAACCATCTCACTCATGTATTGCGTACTAGCCAGGATATTTCTCAATACCACCTGCAAAGGCTGTAAGTTTTTATCCTTTATATAAATCAAACCGTTAAAGTACGAGTTCCAATGCCCTACAGCATAAAACAGAACCAGTACCGCAATGATAGAGCCTGAAAGAGGCAAAACAATTTTGAGAAAAATTCCAAGTTCACTACAGCCATCAATCTCTGCGGCTTCATACAACTCAGACGGAAATGTGTTTTGAAAAAAGCTTTTCGCAATCATGACATTCCAAACAGATAGAGTTGTCGGAATAATCATTGCCCACCGTGTATTATACATTCCTAAATCTCTGACAACGAGGAAAGTTGGAATCATTCCCCCTTCAAATATCATCGTAAAGAATAAAAAAGCAATTATTACTTCCCGTCCACTCAGTTCTTTTCTTGATAGCGGATATGCAGCCATCATGGTGAGCGTTATATTAATGATAGTGCCTGTAACCGTGTATAACACAGTGTTAAGAAAGCCTGTAATTAAATCTTTAGACTGAAAAATGTATTTGTATGCTTCAAGATTAATCCCAATCGGAAATATAGTTACTCTGCCACCTATTACAGCCGCCGGCTCGGATAAAGAAGAAGAAACTACATTTAACAGCGGAAAAAGAACAACCAGACCTGCAAATATTAAATATATGCTTTTTATTACATTAAATATTCTGTCCGAATTAAATGTTTAAATGCTCATTCAAACTCCCCTTTTCTGAAATATTAGAATAAGCTTGACTCGGTAAGTTTTTCAGAAATCTTATTTACAATGACCACCAAAAATAGCGAGATAAAAGATTGCATAAAACCAATAGCAGTTGAAAAGCTATACTGCATATTAAGAAGACCGATATTATAAACATAGGTCGAAATAACATCTGATGCCGAAATGTTGAGCGGATTTTGCAGAAGATAAACTTTTTCGAATCCTACGCTCAATATATTTGAAGTTCTTAATATTAGCATGATAACAGCAGTCGGAACAATGGAGGGCAAGTCTATATACCATATTCTTTTTAATATCGAAGCCCCATCAATAATTGCAGCTTCATATAGCTCAGGATTAATTTCAGTAAGTGCTGCAAGATATACAATTGCTCCGTAACCAAAATTCTGCAATACTCCTGAAAATACATAAATAGTGTTGAAATATTGAGGCTTATTCAAAAATTCAATCGCAGTTCCGCCTAATAATCTTATTACAGAATTTACTATTCCGTTAATTGACATAATTTGCGTTGCAATCCCAACCCATAGAACTGTAGATACAAAATGAGGTAAGTATGTAATCATCTGAACAGACTTTCTGAGGAATTTATTTCCACAATAATTCAGGGAGATTGCTAACAGAATTGGAGGCCAAAAGCCCATAATAAGCGAATATAAGCTTATTCCAATCGTATTTAGCATGAGTCTCTTAAATTGATATGAGTTGAAAAAATTTTTGAAATGCTTTAATCCTACCCATTCACTTCCCCAAATTCCCAGGTCGAACCGGTAGTCTTTAAAAGCAATTTGAAGCCCCAACATAGGCAATTTTTAAAAATGCATACATATGCAATCGGTAGAATCAAAAACAGATATAATTGCCAATAACGAGCAAACTTCTTACCCGTACTGTTACGTGTTTTCATTACAGCACATGACCTCCAACCAGTGGTTAATTCTATTTTTCTCTTGTTTCTCACCTTTACTGAATTATAGCACCTGCATTTACTGAATGATAGGACTTTAAATGTAGAAACCCAACCCTTGTTTTTACTTCTTTTGATGCTATTGTTCAAAAGGGTATCATTTTAGTTGATTTAGGTCACTCTTTTGTATAAAATGAAGGTAGAAGCCGTCCTTTAAGAACTCTCTGCCGGTTATGCCCGGGCATTAATAAACAATACCCTGTTTTAATTGAAAAATCCACTTTAAATAATTGGAAATATGTTTCAATCGTACCAAAAAGCGGAATATATCGGGTTCCTGTTTTATTAAGCATACTGACTGCAGT
>ERZ773359.3024-NODE-3024-length-20081-cov-5.386697_pt1 | contig 20081 bp, 17 predicted proteins | sample MGYA00374955_ERZ773359 | MGnify/ENA primary metagenome ERZ773359 (study PRJEB29098, sample SAMN04486028) | biogas fermenter metagenome | study: EMG produced TPA metagenomics assembly of the Biogas fermentation microbial communities from Germany - Plant 4 DNA1...
TTCCCAGAAAAGAGTATTTCCGCATTTATCATACACAAAATTTTTTACTGTCTCTGTTCAACTGGCTGCTATTGCAGTTGCCCTTGGGGGCGGCCTTGCCAAAGCAAGCCAAAAGTCCTGTCAATTAAATGACAACTCTCAAATCGTGGAAGGAATAGCTAAGAATAATGTTGACTTTGATAGTGAGAATAACATGTTAAGCAAAAATAGTATAATCACAGCAGATGTGCAGTTTGAGGCAACCGGAAATCTGACTTATGAACAGATTGTAGAACAAGTAAATGAAAATATGCAGCTGCTAACCTTAGCCGTAGCCGACAACAGCAGAAGCACTGCTATTGCAGATGACATTAATGGACAGGAGAATGTATGTACCCAGAAAAGAAGTGTAACAGCTACGAATACAGTTGACACCGGTAACCCGGCTGACATGTCAGGGGATAATCAGGTGAAAAGTCAGGTAAATCCAGCCATCACCGGAAGTGGTAAAGACGAATTACATAAACTAAGACTTAACGAGCAAAGCTTTGCAGTAAAGGTGGCATTTAGTCACAATGACAGCATATATGAAGTTGTAGCCAATGATAAAGGAGAAGTAAAGATTGACGAATTAAAAGTCTCTGATATTCCAGCAAAGGAAGATGCAGTCAATAAGAGGAATACCGTTGTAGTGGCCCTTGATCTTGCTGGAGATCATTTGGAAATCAGCGCAGACCAAAAGGGTGATGTTTTTGTTAACGGAGAAAAAGTGTAGGGAAACATAAGTTCAATACTGATCGGAGATTTCTGTAAAAAAGCCTTTAAGTAATGTATTTACATTATTTCGGGCTTTTTTATTTATAAATCAGAGGCTGTCACTAAGGATGACAAGAATGAAATTTTAAATAAAAATACTGATGTGGTCAGGCAAAGAACAATATTAAGAATAACAGCAAAGGCAGAAAAGTTTTATAAGATAATTACTAATGGAACCGTATCATGCGAAAAAGGTACATTTTTCAGTATCATTACAGGGTAGCAAATGAACTTTTGTCCTGAAGAAAAATAAATTTTAAAATAAGGGTTGACAAATGATATGGTCCTCATGTAATATAGTATTTGCGGTTCGCGAGAACCCTCATCAATAAATGAATATGGGAGAATACCCAAGTGGCCAAAGGGGGCAGACTGTAAATCTGTTGTCTATCGACTTCGGTGGTTCGAATCCACCTTCTCCCACCAGAACGATGCACCGAGAGGTGTATCGTTTTTTTATGCCTGCAGATTTTTCAATTATAACTGTTCTAATTTTATATTTAAATGTGATATATATATTTATAATAACCAAAATTTTTAAAATAATCGGAAAAGAGGATTGAAGATTATGTTTGAAGTTTTTAAAAAGAGACCTAAAATACTGGCGGAGGCTCAAAATGCCAAATTCAAGCCGGGATTAGTAGTTCAGATTTTTATCTTTTTGGCAATCTTTATTGTTTCCAACATACTGCAGGCAATACCACTGACAATATACGCCATATTTTGGAGTGTATTTAAAGTAATCGGAAGCGATGGGCATTTTGGCGATGGTATTGAATTTACAGTGGTTTATGATGAATTGATGTCAAATTTAATGCTTCCATCTTTGTTTGCCTTCGGGATTATAACTATTGTGGTAATTATCTACTGCAGGTATATAGAAAAAAGAAGTTTATATTCCATGGGCTTTGTCAGAAAAAATGCTTTTACCGATTATCTTAAAGGTCTTTTGATCGGATTTGTCATGTTTGCTTCAGCGGTACTTTTGGCTTTTATAAGCGGTACGGTTAAATATAATGGGTTTGTTCTCGGAAATGGATTAGGATTTTTAATTGCTTTTTTCATAGGTTTTATAATACAGGGAATGGCAGAAGAAGTCCTTACAAAAGGTTATTTTATGGTTTCGGTTGCAAATCGTCATTCTGTTTTGCTTGCAGTAATATCCAACTCGATTATTTTTTCAATATTACATATTTTTAATTTTGGGATTTCACCTTTGGCAGTTTTAAATCTATTTTTGTTTGGATTTTTCACATCTGTTTATATGCTAAAAATGAACAGCATCTGGGGCATATGCGCCATTCATTCAATGTGGAATTTTGCTCAGGGTAATATATTTGGCATCAGTGTAAGTGGAGCAAAATCACAAGTCTCACTTTTTTCATTTAAGTTAAATTCAGGCGCTGAGCTGATAAATGGGGGAAGCTTTGGTCTTGAAGGCGGACTTGCGGTTACTGTTGTTTTAATTATCTCTATCATTCTGATTATGAATATTAAAGGGAAAAATATCGCAGAAGCTTCAGAAATCTATTCATATCAGGAAGAAAAATCTGTATAGATTTAGATAAACTTTATAAACACCATTTATATAAACTTCTATCAGGGACAGAAATTTATATATGATATAAGAAAAGCTGGATCGATCTGATCCAGCTTTCTTCAATTTTAAAAGGTGAAAGGATTTTTTAAATGTATTAATAGGTTTCTTTGAAGACTTCAAAGTAGGCTTGTGAATGCGCGCATGCAGGACATTTTTCAGGTGCAGCGTCACCTTCATGAACGTATCCGCAGTTGTTACATTTCCATAAAGTCTTTTCAGGCTTTTTAAAGACTGTTCCATTTGCAACATTCTCAGCAAGTTTCAGGAAACGAATTTCATGTCTTTTTTCGGCATCTGCAATTCTTCTGAAAACTTCTGCAATTTCAGGGAAACCTTCCTCGTCAGCAATATCTGCAAATTCAGGATACATTTTTGCCCACTCTTCGTTTTCTCCGCTTGCAGCAGCTTTCAGGTTATCAAGGGTAGTTCCCTGCATGATGGGGAATTCAGCCTGAATTTCCAAAGAAGCAGGAAGTTCGTCGTCCAAACCTTCCAATAAAAACTTCCAGAATCTCTTGGCATGCTCTTTTTCGTTGTCGGCTGTTTCAATGAATATGTTTCTGATTTGTTTATAGCCTTCCTTATCAGCTACAGAGGCATAATATGTATAGCGATTACGTGCCTGAGATTCGCCTGCAAATGATTGCAGAAGATTTTTAGCGGTTCTGGTTCCTTTTAAACTTTTCATATTTAACAACCCCCTCTTGGATAATTTTGTACGGTTACAATTTTAGCATAATACCATTTTTAAATCAATTATTAACTAAAGTGATGTAAAATTAGAAAAAGTTGTGATAAAATATTCATACCAATAAATTAAAGTTTTTAAACAGGAGAAATAAACTATGTCCTATGATATAGCAATTATAGGCGGCGGTCCGGCAGGAGCCAATCTTGCCCGCTTACTTGACAGAAACTATAAAGTATTGCTTCTGGACAGGAGAGATTTGGTGGACGGGGAAGACGAGAAAAGAACTAAATGCTGTGGTGGACTTCTTGCACCTGATGCTCAGCAGATGTTAGGCAGAATGGGGCTTGCAGTTCCAATTGATGTGCTTGTAGATCCGCAGTTATTTTTGGTCAGGACAATAGATTTTGATAATTCTTTGGAGCGTTATTACCAGCGCTTTTACTTCAATATGGACAGGAAACGTTTTGATGAATGGCTGATATCACTGGTGCCCGGCAATGTTGATATGGCAATGGGGTGCAGATTTACTGCTCTTAGCGAATTCAGGGATGGCTATGAAATTGCTTTTATTTTCAAAAACCGGATATATACCGAAAAAGCAAAAGTAATTGTCGGAGCAGATGGCGCATTGTCCAAAGTGCGGCAGCAGATATATGGAGAAAAACGCAGACCGGTAAGAAAATATATTGCAATACAGGAATGGTATGAAACTGAAGAAACAACACCTCATTATTATGCCATATTTGATAGTCAGATTACAGATTTTTACTCGTGGACAATCTCCAAGAACGGAAAACTGATTATAGGATCTGCTTTGGATCCTGAAAGGGATGCAAAGGAAAAATTTGAATTATTGAAACATAAGCTGAAGGAATATGGATTAAAATTTGAGAACTGCCAGAAAAGAGAAGGGGCTTACATAATAAGACCTAAGAAAAATGATCTGGTAACAGGCAATGATCATGCCGCCCTTATAGGTGAGGCGGGCTGTTTTATAAGCCCCAGCTCGGCAGAAGGATTAAGCTATGCATTTAAAAGTTCATATGCCCTTGCTCAAAGTTTGAATGAAGGAATTGAAGGATTTCAACAAAGGTATAAAAAACGGGCAAGATCAATTGCCCGTAATATCTGGCTGAAACAGGCCAAAAGTATTGTCATGTACAATAAAACTTTACGAAAGCTCGTTATGAAAAGCGGAATACTGTCTAGTGATGTTTTGTTTTAATCCTTATTAGTTTTGAAACGAGGCCCGGTTCTGTCCTCCATATTTTTCAGTTGGCTGATTATATATAGGGGGCGACCCTTTGCCTCGTCATATATACGTCCGATATACTCACCGATTATGCCTAACATGAGCAGGGTTATACCATTGAAAAAGAGGCTGACGGCAATCAGGGAAGCCCATCCGGATTGGGTTGAATGGGGGAATATCAGCTTTTGAATTAAAACTATAATGAGATACAGAAAACTGAACATGGAAAGAACAGAGCCAATCCATGATGCCAGCTTCAAAGGCTTGTAGGAAAAAGACATTATGCCGTCCATGGCCAGTTTAAGCATTTTCTTCAGCGGGTATTTTGTCTCTCCGGCAAAGCGTTCGTCTCTTTCAAACTCAATGGCAGTTTGTTTGAAGCCTACCCAGCTCATAAGACCGCGAACGTATCTGTTTCTTTCAGGAAGCTGCTTCAGAGCCTCACTGACTTTTCTGTCTATAAGTCTGAAATCCCCGGTATCCACCGGAATATTTATATCAGTCAAAGCTCTTAAGATTCTGTAAAAGACTTTAGCTGTGAATTTTTTAAAGAAAGTTTCGCCCTGACGGGCTTTTCTTTTGCCATATACGACATCATAGCCCTGCCGCCAAAGTTCAATCATCTCAGGTATGAGCTCGGGCGGATCCTGTAAGTCGCCGTCAATTATGACCATGCATTGACCTGCTGCATAATCCATGCCGGCAGTTATGGCAATCTGGTGGCCGAAATTACGGGCAAAATCTATGAGCTTGACAGTTTGATCCTTTTCACATATTTCAAGCAGCATTTCTCTTGTTTTATCACGGCTTCCGTCATTGATAAAAATAATCTCGTATGTTTCTTTAAGACCATCCAATACCTTTTTAAGACGTTTATAGGTTTCGGGAATAACTTCTTCCTCGTTGTACATTGGAACAATAACCGATAAAAGTACCCTTTCCATTATAAACCTCCTTTAAGCATCAGAGATGATGCGGTTTTTGCAAGTCTGACTGAATAATTAAGCCCCCTGTCCTCAGGATGAATCTGGGCCATAGAGGCAAGGTACAGCCCCTGTTCAGGTGTTGCAATATCGGGAATTTTGTCCTGATAATTTAATGTTATCACAGGTTGTGCAAATCTTGCTTTGTTCAATCTTGTATTTTTTATGTATTCTTCCCTGAAGTCCGGAAAGACTTTCTTAAGTCCTTCTATAAAGTGTTTGATAATTCTTTCATCAGATATATTATACAAAGAACTTCCGGGATCAATATACCTTGAAAGATAAACAATGTTTGATCCGTAGTTTTTTATACCTGTTAAGTTTGTATGTTCAATAATAAGCACGAAAGGAATATTTTTTTCTGAAACAGTAATCCAGTAATAGGGCGATAAAGGTTTATTCAATTCAAGTATTAAACAGATATTGGATTTATACTTCAGACCTCTGAGCTTCCTTTTATATTCATCAGAAAATTCAGGACAGATATCTACCAGCAGTTGGGGTGCTGCAGTAAACAGTACCTTGTCATATTCGTATGATCCTTTTGGGGTCGAAACTTCCCAATTTTCTGAAGCATTTCTTTTAAGATTATTTACAGGTTCGCTCAGTTTAATGCTGCCTGAATATTCCCTTATTTTATCCGCCAATTTGTCGGCAAGGACAATGAAGCCTTCGTCCATATAACCCAGTCGTTCTTTGGAAATGTTTTTCCCTCTTGATGAGCCTCTTAACTTGAGTTTATTCCAGATCCATGTTCCTGAGATGCTGTCTGCATCAACATCAAATTTGGATGAGAGAAGCGGACCCCATATTTTTTCGTAGCATTCATTGCCGGCCCGTGTAACAATCCAGTCTTTTGCAGTAACACTTTCAAAAGATTTATAGTCTCTGATAAATTTTGCGCTTAAAACCAACAAACCCATGCGTATTCTTGACAAAAAATCAACGGGCTTGAAACGCAGAAGGTCAATGGGTGAGGTAAAAGGGTAGATGCGGTTATCAATAAAAATTGCATTTTTAGGTTCATACCATTTGATTTTATTTTCTATACCAAGTTCCCGGGTCAGGTCCAGCAGGTATGTGTCGCTGACAAAAACATGGTGATAAAATCTGTCCAGGTTTCCATTACCTGCTTCAACGGCAGAGGCAAGTCCGCCGATATATTCGCTTTCTTCAAAAACGTCCACAGTATGCCCCGCTTTTGCAAGACAATATCCGGCAGTCAGACCTGTCAGACCTGCGCCGATTACAGCAATTTTCAATGTAATCACCTTCATGAATTATTTATATATAACCTTCTTATAAAGTATAAAATTCCAGGATATTATGAAAAACATAATCAGTATCTTGGGAAGGTATAAAACCGGCCAGGAACCTTCACCGCTTATCAGAACCAAAACATGCCGTATGGCTGAAAACAACAGAATGTTTCCTACGATTAAATTAAATACAAAAAGCAGTCCGTATAGAAAAAGCTGCCTTTTGAAGTTGCTTTTTGATTTGAATGAAAAGAACTTGTTTAAAAGGAAATTAAGCCAGAAAATTACACTGTACACTATGACATTGACCAGTATTTCGCTAATTGTTAATTTACTCCGAAGAAATATAAACAACGAGTATTCAACTGAAAAACACACAATACCGGTAATAATATACCGGATAAACTGGCCTAAGGTTTCAGGGGTTAAAAATTTGTTCAGTACAGGTATTTTATTCAGGTGATTAAGTATTTTGTCCATAGTTTATTTAGCCTCCGATTACCAATCCCAGCGCGGAAGTATTCTCAACATATCAAGATATAGTCTTGGTACTTCCACACCTGTAAGAACAGGGTAGTAAATCATAAATAATACCAGGTATGCCGCAAGAAAAATTTTTGTTGTCTTTCTTGATATATATTCATTGACTTCCAGCCAGCGAAAGAGTATTCCCACCATCAGAATCAGAAAAGGCACGCAGGAAAAATAGTGGTATATAAAGGTGAGTTTTCTTGGAGCAACAATCCATGGAACATATTGAGACAGATATCCGATAACAGGGAATAGGAGTAATTTATTTTCATTGTCTGCAGTTTGCTTTTTAAACTTGTTTCTTATAATAAGGGCAATAGTAACAAAGAATGCTATAAACCCTGTCCAGAACAGAAACGGATGCCCAAAGCCTGCAATGGCTTCGCTTCTTCCTTCAGGCAGAAGCTGACCCTGATAGTAGAATATGGGGCGGATATTCAATGGCCATTCATACCAGGGTGACGAATAGGGGTGGGGGGAAGTCACTCCCTTATGATACTGGTACATGTGTTTTATAGAATCAATTACACTGGTTACAAGCCCTTTGTTGTCCTCCCGGTAATCAATGGGAATAAAAGAAAGAATGTAAATGGCAACTGGTATTACTATGAAAAAAATAACGCACGCAAGACAGGTAAGATAAAAATACTTGCCAAGCCATTTTGTGAGGTTTCTGGCTTTGTGATCCCTGCGCACATCTCCACGTTTTATCTGTTTATTAATCAGGTTGTTATAGCTTGAATATTCGTAGCCCCTTGACATAAAAAACAGTATGGCAAGACCAAAGGCACCGTACAGGGCTATCCATTTTGTTGCGCCGCCAAGCCCCAGGGTAATTCCGCATAATAACAGCGGAAGCAAAGATCTTGCAAAACCTCTTTCATAGGAATATGAGTCATAATAGTCAAGCATAAAGTAATACATGAGCATTATGAAAAACACTGTGTAGCTGTCTATTGTCGCAAGGCGGGTCTGGGTAAAATGCATGAAGTCAAACATCATAAGATATGAGCAGAAAAATGCCCAGAAAGAATCCTTAAAAAGTCTTTTAGCCATTATATACATCAGGGGTATCATAGCTGCACCGAACAGTGTCCCCATAATACGCCAGCCGAATGGATTCATTCCAAAGATGCTGATACCAATGGCTATAATTGTCTTACCCAAAGGCGGATGAGTGTTTTCATATAAAATATCCCGCTTTTCAAGCTGTTCGTAAGCTGTCCGGGGAAAATATATCTCATCAAAATAAGTGCCGTTGAGTACACTGGGTCTTTCAGGCACCAGTTCCTGCTCGTCAAACATTAATTCGACACCGGGTGTTCTGGCAAGACTCTCTACTGTAAAATCAGTAATTTGATCTTTGCCGCTGAAAAATCCTATTTCACGGTATTCGGCCTTGTAATATCTGTTTTCATCTTCTTCGTTATCAGTTCTTAAGTATCTGGTAGTGAATTTTAATTTTTGTGTTGTTACAGTATCTGTTGTGAAATGCCATTTAAATACAGATTTCATATCAAGGAAGCTGTAGGGTATAAAAGCATCATCTTTCCATGCTTCAATCTCAAGGCTTCCAAAGCAACCCCAGGCTTTTCCGAGACCTCCAAAAAGCATTATTTTATCTATAGTTACTTCTTTTCCGAAATCCACTATGAAACTTTCATTCAAATGTTCAGGATGCCAGCCGGTTTGCGGTGTATCAAAGGATCCCAGATAAAAAAGGGAAACAGCAAGATATATAATTGTCATAACAGTCATGATAATTAAATCTTTTTTGTTAATTTTCCTGTCCATCATTAACCCCTCGATTTTATCTTCCGGTAAGAATATTTATAGTTTACCCCTTTGGGGTAAAATTAAGTTTGCTTTTTTATAAACAGTCTATATCCATTGTAAACAGACATTACATAAACTGTCAGTGTTAATCCTGCAACAGTCAGAGCAAATACGTCCCATCTATCAATCCAGTATATATTATCAAAAGAATATATGTATATATAGAGCTGATTTAAAAAAACGCATAAGCTTAGAAGGATAGCAGCAAAAAGATGGCGTTTTTCAAATATCGTACATAGCGTTATAAAAATTATTGCAGGAAGAAGATATCTTTCATGCATTTTGGTCATGAACATAAATGCAGAGAACAAGGCCATATAGGAAAAATAGGCCATGGAATGAAAGTTTGCTCTGTTTTTTACAAGGCATACAAAAGCGTAAATTAGTCCAGGGATAAGTAAAATATTTCCCCACCATAAATAGTTCAATCCGAAAAAGGGCAGTGTGTCGGGCTGGATTTGACCTCCCATCAAGGTCCAGAAATTGAAGGCATTAGCCGTAGCATACGGATAGTCCTGTACACTTCTGAAATAAAGATCAAACAGCCAGTAAAACCAATCCAAAAATCGCGGGATTGTATCAAATTTGGCAGTCGGATTGTAAAACGGGAGAATGATTGCTAAATATAATAATATTCCTGAAAATATTCCGCTAACTATTCTTTTCAAGGAGTGCCTGTCAAATCTGAAATCTCTGAAATACAGATAAAGAACTACTGGAAGCAAAAGCCCGCTTTGAGGTTTTGTAAGAACAGCAATCAGAAAAAGTAAGGCACCCAAATTGGGTTTTTTATATTCAAACAACAATAATACACCAAGGAGCATTGTACTGGGAACAGAATCAAATTGTCCCCAAATTGATGAATTCATAAACACAGCTGGATTTATAAAGTACAAAAGTGCTGCCAGATACCCTGCCTTAAGCCGATCATACTTTTCTGAAAGTTTTATGATAAGATATGAACCTAATAACTCAAATAATACCGACCAGCATTTTATTATGTAAGCAGTTGCGGCTGTTGAAAAAGAAAATGCCTGAGCAAGTTTTCCTGTAAACCAGAGAAAATAGAGAAAAAACGGTGCATATACAACATGAAAGCCAGATCCGTTGTAAAAATTTGCGGGTCCATATGAAGCAAGGTAATTGCTCCAGGCAACATAGCCTGCCATATCTATCTCGTATGGTTTTACAAGAGTGATTAAAAGCCGGATAATAACAGCTGAAATGAAAAAAGGAAAATAGAGATCATACAGGTCTTTTGCCGGATTTATTCTGTTACCCCTTGAACAATATCGCATTTTTATCCTCCATATATAACAGAAATACATCTTAATTAAAAAAATAGAATGGCATAACCATTGTATACAAGAAAAGGATAAAAAAAAAGCACCTGTTAGGGATTTACTTATAATATGATTGCGTTCCTATTTGTGGTGCCAATTTAGATAAGATCAACTGATGCGTATATATATATAAAAGGAGGAATAAATAACTTCATTTATATTATATCAAAATTGCAATGATTTAATATTACTTTTAGATTATAAAATTATTAACAAACAGTAAACAAAAACAGGTCAGGCTCAGCGTTTAAGATATACCAATTACATTGCTTTTTAAACCTGTATAGTTTATTATTGTATTGTTAATCTTTAAATAAATTTTGAAATTTCCTGTTATATAATTATTTTTTTGATAAGTAACAAGAAGTAGTTATTTTAGGAGTTGGTAACATGGTTCTGTATGACAGTACAAGAGGCGGCAATGAAGGAATTGCCTCTGCAGAAGCTATTAAGAAAGGTATTTCACCAAATGGAGGCCTTTATGTGCCCAGAGATTTTGAAAAGCTAACCATTGATGAAATTGTTACATTAAAAGATATGACTTATCAGGAGAGGGCAGTTACGGTTTTAAAGCGCTTTCTTGATGATTTTACCATAGATGAGCTTAAAGATTGTGTATCCAAAGCTTATAACAATAAAAAATTCACCAGTCCTGACATTGTGCCGGTAAAACGTCTTAACGACAGCCTTAGTATACTGGAACTCTGGCACGGTCCAACATGTGCTTTTAAAGATATGGCGCTGCAAATTCTTCCTCATTTTTTGGTTAAAGCCATGGAGAAAACCGGTGAACAAAGTGAAATCGTAATTCTCGTTGCTACTTCGGGTGATACAGGAAAAGCCGCTCTTGAAGGGTTTGCTGATGTTGAGGGTACTAAGATTATAGTATTTTTCCCGCATGAGGGTGTAAGTGAAGTTCAGAAATATCAGATGATTACCCAGGCAGGAGGCAATGTCAAGGTTGTAGCTGTCAAAGGTAACTTTGACGATACCCAGACAGGAGTAAAAAGAATATTTACAGACAGCCAGCTTATTGAAAAGATAAACAGGAAGAATTTGAAGTTTTCTTCAGCCAACTCAATAAACTGGGGAAGACTTGTGCCACAGATAGTTTACTACTTTTCTGCCTATGCCGATCTGTTAAAAGCAAATAGTATTAAACCGGGCGATAAGATTAATTTTGTAGTGCCTACCGGTAATTTTGGTAATATTCTTGCAGGATTTTATGCCAAAAAGATGGGGCTTCCTGTTAATAAACTGATTTGTGCTTCCAATGATAATAATGTACTTACTGATTTTATCCGTACTGGTATTTACGACAGGCGCAGGCAATTTGTCAAAACTATCTCACCGTCCATGGATATTCTGATATCCAGCAATCTGGAACGCCTTTTATATGAACTTTCTGATCATGACAGCCAGAAAGTATCTGACTGGATGAAGCAATTAAATGAACAGGGATATTATAAAGTTGACACTGAGCTTATTGAAAAAATACAGGAAACTTTCTGGGCTGATTGGTCCGATCAGGAAGAAACACTTAAGACCATTGAATGCATATATAAGGATTATAATTATGTATCCGATACTCACACGGCAGTGGGGGTCGACGTTTATGACAAATATGTCATTACAACCGGGGATTTGACTTCGACTGTTACACTTTCCACTGCAAGCCCGTTTAAGTTCAATCAAAGTGTGTGCAAGGCTTTGTTTAATGATGATGAGACCGATAATAAAAATGAGTTTGAATTACTGGAGTTGCTGAGCAGGAAAACAGGATGGCCTGTGCCGGAAGGACTTAAGGACCTTGATAAAAAAGAAATATTACATACAGAAGTCTGCGAAAAAGAAAATATGAAGGCTTTAGTAGAGAATATTCTGTTATAAACAATTTATTATTTCCATAAAATATTAGGAGTGATTACCGATGAATACTCCAATGGTAAAATTAAGCAGATTGATAAAAGAATTTTCGCTTGAAAAATTGTATTATAAAGACAATTTTGATGATATACTCATCACCACAACTGACATTAACAGACCGGGGCTTCAGCTTGCAGGTTTTTTCGAGTATTTCGGTACGGACAGAGTACAAATCATCGGCAAAGTTGAAATGACTTATTTGAGTGAACTGGAGTCAAACCAGCGATATGAACGGCTTCGGGCTCTTTTTTCAACGGGTATACCATGTGTGGTACTGGCAAGAGGGATGAAGCCTTTCCCTGAAATGTTACAGGCTGCAAAGGATTGCGATATTCCTCTTTTAAGAACAGAGGATGTGACATCACGGTTTAGCAGCGATCTGATAGCATTTTTAAACGTAGAACTTGCACCTATGGAGATCATGCATGGTGAACTGGTAGAGGTTTATGGCGAAGGAATTCTCATTCTTGGAGAGAGTGGAGTGGGAAAAAGCGAGACTGCTTTGGAGCTTGTAAAACGTGGTCACCGTCTGGTTGCCGATGACCTGGTTGAAGTTAGGCGAGTTTCGAGCAAAACCTTAGTTGGAATGGCTCCCGAAATTATTCGCCATTTCATTGAAATCAGGGGTATAGGAATTCTTGATGTCAAGTACCTGTATGGCGTGGGTTCTGTTAAGGTAACCGAAAAAATTGATCTTGTTGTTAATATGGAGTTGTGGGATAAGAATAAGCACTATGAAAGAGTAGGATCTGAAGAACTCACTACTGAAATTCTCGGTATTAGAGTACCTTCCCTTACAATACCTGTAAGACCTGGACGAAACCTGGCTATAATAATTGAAGTTGCAGCATTGAACAACAGGCAGAAGAAAATGGGGTATAATGCAGCAAAGGCATTTACCGAAAGAATTACAGGCAGGAAAGAAAATGAGAACCAGCCATAGTTCTATGTTGTCATGAATATAAAATTTGGTGGATTAATTTAGATCAGGGAGTGGAAAATTTGCAGGAAAATTATATTTCAGAATTACAGAAAATATGCGGCGCGCATCTGGTTTCGAAAAATGTACCCCTAAAAGAACATACATCCATCAAAGTTGGCGGTAATGTAAGTATAATGGTTGAGCCTGATACCATAGAAAAGGTCAGGTCATGCATAACTTTATTACAAAAAAACAATATTCCTTTTTTTGTAATGGGAAATGGTTCAAACCTGATTTTTTCAGATGAAGATTACGATGGTGTAATAATAAAAATATGCTCAAAGCTGTCTAAAATAGAAGTGGACGGCGAATATATAACCGCAGAGGCGGGAGCCCTGCTTTCCAAAGTGGCCAGCGTAGCTCTTGAAAATTCCCTGACAGGGCTGGAGTTTGCTTCCGGTATTCCCGGTACAATAGGCGGGGCTGCGTTTATGAACGCAGGTGCCTATGACGGAGAAATGAAGAAAGTTATTGTAGAAACACTTAATATAGACGGAACAGGTAAGTTAGTAAAACTCAGGGGAGAAGAACATGATTTTTCATATAGATGCAGCCGAATTCAAAAAGAAGGGCTTATATGTCTGAAAGTAGTTTTAAAACTGGAAAAAGGAGATCCGAAAGAAATAAAAGCCAAAATGATGGAGCTCAATAACCGCAGACGTGAAAAGCAGCCTCTTGATTTGCCGAGTGCGGGAAGTGTATTTAAACGTCCCGAAGGGTATTTTGCCGGTAAACTTATTGAAGATTGCGGTCTTCGCGGTTTTTCAATCGGCGGGGCACAGATATCGTCAAAACATTGCGGATTTATTGTAAATACAGGAAATGCGACGTCAGATGATATAATCAGATTAATAGAACACATACAAAAAACAGTTCATGAAAAAACCGGTGTGCTTTTGGACCCGGAAGTGAGAGTTATCAGGGGGAAATAATATGGAATTTCTTATAATCACAGGTATGTCGGGTGCCGGCAAAAGCCTGTGTGTAAAGTACTTTGAGGACATAGGATACTTTTGTGTAGATAATATGCCGCCTTCATTAATTCCCAAATTTGCAGAGATGACATTACAGAGCCAGTCCAAACTTGATAAAATAGCTTTAATAGCAGACATCAGGGGCGGAAAGATGTTCTGGGATATATTACCCGCCCTGGAGACACTTTCGAGAATGGATATTGAATATAAAATACTTTTCCTGGACGCTACAGACAATGTTTTGATAAAAAGGTTCAAGGAAACAAGACGAATGCACCCTCTGTCCCAGGATGGGCGAATGGCCGAAGGAATAGCCGAAGAAAGACATATCCTCCAGTCTATAAAAGAAAAAGCTGACTATGTGATAGATACTTCAAATCTTACACCAAGACAGCTCAGAGAAGAGATTCTTCGTCTGTTTCTGGAAGGTGGCACCTATAAGGGGCTTATTGTAAGAATAGTATCTTTCGGTTTTAAATACGGTATACCCATGGATTCGGATCTGGTTTTTGATGTAAGATTTATACCAAATCCATATTATATAGCCGAACTGAAGCCTAAAACAGGACTTGAAAGAGATGTTGCCAGTTATGTCATGAGTTTTTCAGAAACCAAGGTATTCTTAAATAAGCTTAATGATATGATTCAGTTCCTGATACCATACTATGTAAAAGAAGGCAAAACCCAGCTCATTATAAGCATAGGATGTACAGGCGGGAAACATCGTTCAGTTGCAATCTCACAGAAGCTCTATTCCAAACTCAGAAAAAATGATTATAGTGCAGTAATTGAACACAGGGATATAGATCGTGATGACAAAGGAGCAGCAATATGAGATCACTAAAGTGGTTTCAAATATTTTTTAAATTCAAAAATTGGCTTCTTAGCGGAATATTCGGTTTAATACTCCTGATACTTTCCTTGTTTGTCCTGTTAAAAGATATTCAGGTTGGCCCCTATCAGTTAGGAATCTCAATTATACTTGGTGTTTTCGGTATATATTTCATAATTCTGTGTTTGAGAAAAATTTTTATCAAGTTTGTAAATGTTTATTCAAGCGGAATTCTGAAAAAACCCTCTAATGTCACAGAAATAGGGGATGTTATATATAAGAGAAAAATCCTGGCTTCGGGTCCCAAGGTAGTTACTATAGGCGGCGGTATAGGAAGTTCCACCATGCTTAGAGGACTTAAGGAGTTTACAAGTAATATAACTGCGGTTATAACAGTGGCAGATGACGGTGGAAGTTCAGGCTATCTCAGAAATGACCTCGGGATACTTCCTCCGGGAGATATCCGAAATTGTCTGATTGCTCTTGCAGAAACCGAACCGCTAATGGAAAAGCTATTGAACTATCGTTTTCAGGAAGGGTCCCTCAAAGGGCAGAGTTTCGGAAATTTATTTCTTGCAGCCATGAATGGAATTTCCAATTCGTTTGAAAGTGCTGTCAAGCATATGGGCGAGGTACTTGCCGTTACAGGAAGGGTTTATCCTGTTACCGAGGAAAATGTATACCTGTTGGCAGAGTTAGAGGATGGTACTCTTATAAGAGGAGAATCCAATATCGGAAATCATTATTTGACCCATCCGGGGAAAATCAGGCGTGTGATGTTCGACAAGGAAAATGTTAAACCTCTTCCACAGGTTTTGGAGGCAATATATGATGCCGATATCATAGTACTTGGTCCCGGAAGTCTGTATACAAGCATAATTCCCAATTTATTGGTAGATGGTGTGGCAAACGCCATATTTGAATCCCGGGCAATGAAGGTATATGTATGCAATATAATGACTCAACCTGGTGAAACTGAGAATTATACTGTTTCGGATCATATAAGGACTATACATAATCACGCCAAAAGACAGATTATCGATATATGCCTGGTAAACAGCGGCGAAGTTGACAAAAGTATCCTGAGACGCTATGAAGCCGATGGGGCACAAAAGGTAAAAGTTGATACTCCGGAGATTAAAAAGATGGGAATTAGGCTCATAGAAGAGAATTTTGTGAAAATAAGCAATGGACTTGTACGACACGATTCATTAAAACTTGCCCAATCCATAATTGAAATACATAACAGATGTAAATAACCGAGCGGGAGGTCTTTTATTTGTCTTTTTCGATGGATGTTAAAAAAGAGCTTACTCGCATAAGTGATGATGATATGACCTTAATGAAATTTGAACTTGCGGGTATACTGAGAACTGGTCTTACTGTAAGAAAATACAATGGCAGAAAAAGAATTGTGTTTATAACCGAGAACGCTTCTCTTTCCCGTCGAATATTTTCAAATGTCAAGAAAATAACGAGTAACAGTCCCGGTATTGTAGCCGTTAAAACAACACGTTTCAGGGCTCATACCATATACGGCATAGATTTCACCAACCTTGTATTAAAACATAATACTGATGCACTAAATGAAATGGGAATTTTTCTTTCCGGGGATCTTGCTTTCTCTTATAAGCCCATCGATATTTCTGAACGGGAACAGATTAGAGCCTATGTCCGGGGCTGTTTTTTAGCAACAGGCTCCATATCTGATCCGGATAAATCCTATCATCTGGAAATAAGTTTCCCGGACAGCCTTCTTGCTGATGAATTTATTACTCTGCTGAAAGTTTTTGAAATCAATGCCCGGTCTATTTTAAGAAAAGGAAATATCCTTGTATATCTTAAAGAAGGTCAGGAAATTGTTGATTTTCTGAATGTAATCGGCGCTCACGGAGCATTAATGCGCCTTGAGAACATCCGTATAATAAAGGATATGAGGAATCAGGTAAACCGAATAGTCAATTGTGAGACAGCAAACCTCGAAAAAACTGTAAATGCTTCATATCGTCACGTTAACAATATCAATTACATAAAGGAACGTATAGGTCTTGAGAGCCTTCCTAAAAATCTTTATGAAATTGCTTTGCTGCGTCTTGAAAATCCAGATGTGAGCCTTTCTGAACTGGGAAAAATGTTAAATCCTCCTCTGTCAAAATCCGGTGTAAATCATCGCCTTAGAAAACTGGACAAAATCGCAGAAGATTTAAAGAAAAAATAAAAATATCAATTTAATCCAATAGCATATCTGAAATATTAATAACCCCTGATTCTCCAAAAAAATTATGAAATGAAGGATATATAAGGGAAATAAAGAATTTCATAATTTATAAGGAAACAGGGGTGAATTTTTGATGGACATAAGATTCGGCAAAGAAGGGAATACACTTATAGTATATCTCGATGGTGAAATTGACCATCACACATCTATGATGATACGTGAAAGGATAGACAGCAGGTTTTTGATGGAACCTGTCAAAAATATTCTATTGGATTTTTCCAAGGTCACGTTCATGGACAGTGCAGGTATAGGTCTTATACTTGGCAGAAAAAGCAAAGCAGCCAGTGTGGGTGGGGACCTGAAAATAAGAAATCCGAGACCTGAAATAAGAAAAATATTAAAATTATCCAAAATTGATTCGATGATAGTATAAACACAAAAATTGATTAGCCAGGAGTATTTGAGCCTTAAGTATTGTGAGGGAATGAATATGAAGCCAATTAACAAAATGAAAATTGAATTTTGGAGTATTTCAGCCAATGAATCATTTGCAAGGGTTGTTGCGGCATCGTTTGCAGCCCAGCTCAATCCTTCCATAAACATATTGGCTGACATCAGAACAGCAGTATCAGAAGCAGTTACAAATGCCATACTGCACGGATATCCTGATGAGCAGGGGATAGTTCAGATGGAATGCACTCTCTATCCTGAACATATTGAAATAGTAATACAGGACTTTGGTAAGGGAATAGATGATATCGAGAAGGCAAGAATTCCTCTTTATACATCCAGACCTGAGCTTGAAAGGTCAGGGATGGGCTTTACCGTAATGGAAACATTCATGGACAGTCTGGAAGTACAATCAGAACCCAACAAAGGTACCAAAGTAATAATGACCAAACGTTTAATTTAGTTTAGGCAGGCTGGAATATGGAAAATTATGATGATACCAATATTGAGTTGATAATAAAGGCACAAAACGGAGATGCCAGTGCACGTGATGCTATTATTGACAAAAATACAGGACTTGTCTGGAGTGTGGTGAGAAGATTCAGAAACAGAAATGTGGAAATTGACGATCTGTTCCAGATAGGTTGTATCGGTCTTATTAAAGCGGTGGATAAATTCGATCTATCTTTTAACGTGCGTTTTTCAACTTATGCGGTACCCATGATTTTAGGAGAAATCAGGCGCTATTTCAGGGATGATGGTGCCATAAAAGTGAGCCGCAGTCTAAAAGAACTGTCGCTCAAAGCAAGAGATGTCAGTGAAAAATTGGAACAAAAGTATGGCAGACCTCCGACAATCAATGAACTTGCAGAGGCTTTAAATGAAGAGCCGGAAAATGTGGTGCATGCTCTGGAAGCATCCAGAGCCCCTGAATCGTTATTCAAAGAATATGAGGATGATGAGGGATCAGAGAATTGTCTGATAGACAGAATAGTCTCTGAAGAGAATGATGATGAAGACTCAACTGTTGAGAAATTATCGTTGTATAGCGCTTTAAATCAGCTTTCTCCAAGGGAAAAGAAACTTATCTGGATGCGCTACTATTCAGGCCAGACTCAGCAGAATGTTGCTAAAAAATTAGGGATTTCTCAGGTTCAGGTTTCAAGACTTGAAAAAAAAATACTTGGTATGTTAAGAAGTAAGCTTGAAGGTTAAATTAAAAGGGTTATAATTCTCCAATTTGCCTTATTTAGAGATACAACCCTTTTTTTATCTTGATTTTCATGTTCAGAGTATATTACCTTATTTTTCTCGCTTCTATGTAAAATCTTTTATCTTGCGCTTCTCCCATGGAAAAAGTCTTTCTGGGAAGGGCACCATCCAGGATTACAGTTCTGAAAAGCTCGTTTTTATTCATGGGAGACAGGAAAAAGCCCATATTGCCGGGTTGTTTTCCAAGCCTTTCGACCACATTTTCACCGTGAACATAATCTATACCTGTATCTGGGTTTTTCGCAATGTAATAATCAAGAAAATTCTGGAGAGTGCCTACGTCAAGATTAACCTCTGGATTTTCAACCACAAGATAGCCTGTCTTTGAAGAAGAAACGAATTTAATTGTATGACCCCTGGTCTCAGTCTTGTGAGCTGTAATCCCTGCACCTTTTTCTTTATAAAAAGCCAAAAATTCATCCAGAAGATTTTTTTCATCAACATTGAAAACCACTCTGTGGATGGGTTCAAACACAAGACCCTCATCGTGAAGATTAACAATTTCAACAAGGGCGAAACGGGCCGGATGGGTTTCTAATTCATGGGGGGCAAGAGTTTTCTTAATGTTTTCCCAGCAGGCTTTTGCTGTTGCCAGAGAGTGATTGCCATCGCCAACTGCAAACAAAAGCACATCGTAATTATCATCTACATTGTACCGGTTTCTGAAATTCTCCGGATCGGAAAGTTTTAAAAGAGAGGTGGCAATGTTCCCGATTTCTTCTTCCTCTGAGATTTCCCAGCCTTTAATAGAGCCGCTGTTTTTCATTAATTCAAATGAGTAAAGCTGTTTATAAGAATCTGCTTTTTTAGCCAGCGGTTCAATAACGGTTTTTTCTCTGTCATCTATTAAAAGCATAATATGTGGAAGTTCCAAAGCAGCATTTTCACGTATTTTAATCCGCGGCGGAAGGCGATCTATTATTGTGCCTTCAGTGGCACGGATAAGACTTTGAGAGCCTTTGGAATAATCGTATTTTTCAAGGTCTACAGCAAGAACAATTCCATATCTTCTGGCACCATTCTGAAATGTCCGTTCAATTAAAATTACAGTATCTCTAAGTTCCTGCAAAATATCATTTTCAAGGTATGTATTCATGTAGTTGTTAATATTTGTAATACGAGATCGGAAGAGCACAC
>ERZ773359.3027-NODE-3027-length-20051-cov-5.784057_pt1 | contig 20051 bp, 19 predicted proteins | sample MGYA00374955_ERZ773359 | MGnify/ENA primary metagenome ERZ773359 (study PRJEB29098, sample SAMN04486028) | biogas fermenter metagenome | study: EMG produced TPA metagenomics assembly of the Biogas fermentation microbial communities from Germany - Plant 4 DNA1...
GGCCGCGATGACGAGGCCAGCATAGCCATGATTGCCTTTAACGAAGCTATCGATTCCTTTGACAGCGCTGGGGGAGCTTCTTTCCTCAGCTTTGCCGAAATCGTGGTCAAGAGGCGCATGGTGGACTACTTCCGGCGGCAGAGCAGGAAGTCGGAAGAAATTCCCCTCTCCACCTTCGAGACGGAAGATAACGAAGATGGGATTCTGCAGAAAATAGAGTCCAAGGAAGCCCAGACAGTCCTGCAGATTCAGGAAGAGACGGAGCAGCGCCGGGAAGAGATCTTCCGCCTGGATCAGCTGCTCAGCCACTACGGCATCCGTTTCTCCGAATTGGTTAAAATATCGCCGAAGCACCAAGATGCCCGAGACCGAGCTCTGCAGGTGGCCAGGACGCTGATCAGCGATCCGGAACTTTTGGCCCACCTGACCCGCAAAAAGTCGCTGCCCCTTAAGGAGCTGGAAGCCAAGGTGCGGGTGAGCCGCAAGACGCTGGAGCGGCAGAGGAAGTACATAATCACCTTAGCGCTCATTCTTATCGGTGACTTCTATCATCTGCAGGAGTACCTAAACCGTCCGGAGTGAAAAGGAGGTGGACAGAAGGTGAGACATAAAGGGATTGTTGTGGAGATCGCTCCCAAGAACAAAGTGATTATCCTCACGCCGCAGGGGGAGTTTCTCAAGATCCCTTTCCGCAAGCATGTTCAGGTGGGGCAGGAAATCCGCTACACCCCCCGCAGAGAACGTCTCAGCCCGTGGCAGCTGGCTGCGGCCGCGGTGTTGTTCTTGGCTCTGCTGGGCAGCTGGCCCATGGTCAGCGACCTGCTTGTACCCCAACCGGCTGTGCCCGCCTTCACCGTCACTCTTGATCTAGACTCCAGTTTTGAGCTGGCCGTCAGTGCCGACGGGAAAGTCTTAGGAGTGGAAGGGCTGAACCGGGGCGGGAAAGAGATGGTGCAGAGCCTGAATGTGGTAGGGTCTGATCTCAGGACGGCCTTGCAGTCCATTGCCGCCCTCGCCGGCAGCGGCAAGCAGGCGGTGGTGACCGTGGCGGCCCAGCAGGAAAGCATCGCCGCCATAAAAGAGAAAAGCGCAGGACAGTACTCTGCTCTGGAACGGGAGATCGCCGATGCCCTGCGAGCAGCCAAGCTGGCAGATGTACGCATCCTGGAGGTGCCCAGATCATTCCAGGCTGAAGCGAAACTGGCTGGCATCGCGCCCAGCAAGTACCTGGCCATTCAACACCCGCAGACTCCAGCGGTGCCTTTGAAGATGGAAACCCGGTTGACCATGAGCGATCCGCCGGAGTTGGAAGACACGCCTACTCAGCTCGCGGGAGCGACTGTGGCGCAGAGGGTGATGGAGCCCATTAAGCCGGCGTTGACGCCCACCAGGTGGACCAGACAGTCCGCGGAGACGGTGCCGGCTAGCATCTATAACGTGAGTTTTCCCATTGCAGCAGTTAAAGGAGATTATTAGGACTACCCATGCGCGTTGATGAGTTTGATTTTGAGCTGCCCCCAGAACTGATAGCCCAAAAGCCCTTGGCCGTGAGAAGTGCCTCGCGGCTTTTGGTAGTGCATAAGGATAATGGCGACCTGGAAGACCGGCAGTTTGTTGACGTTTTGCATTATCTGCAGCCAGAGGATGTGCTGGTGGTGAACGACTCCCGGGTGCTGCCTGCCCGCTTGTACGGAAGGAACAGAGAGCGCGCAGGATTGATCGAAGTCCTGCTGCTCAGGCCCTATGGCGAGGGGAAATGGGAGGTTCTGGTGCGGCCTGGCAAAAAGGCCCGGGTTGGTGCCCAAATTGAGTTCTCACCCCGCTTATCCTGTGAGGTGTTGGAGAACACCCCCAGCGGAGGTCGCCTAGTGCAGTTTGCCTGTACAGGCGATTTTGATGCGGTCTTGGCTGAGCTGGGGGAGACCCCGCTGCCCCCCTATATCCGTGAAAAACTTGATGACCCAGAACGCTATCAGACGGTGTACGCTAAGCATTCCGGGTCCGTAGCTGCCCCCACCGCGGGGCTGCATTTTACCCCTGAACTCCTGGCGGAAATAGGCCGCCGAGGAGTGGCTGTGGCCTCCGTAACGCTCCACGTGGGCCTGGGCACCTTCCGGCCCGTGCAGGTGGAGAACGTGGAGGAGCATGTGATGCATGAGGAGTTCTTTGAGCTCAGCCCGGAGAGCGCGGCCGTGATCAACGGCCGACGCCGCGCCGGAGGGAGAATCGTGGCCGTGGGCACGACTTCCGTCCGGGTGCTGGAAACCCTGGCTGACTCTGACGGCACAGTGCGGGCCGGCTCAGGCTGGACGGATATCTTTATCTACCCGGGCTATACGTTTAAAGCGGTGGACGCACTGATCACCAATTTCCATCTGCCTAAGTCCAGCCTCTTGATGCTGGTTTCTGCTTTTGCCGGGAGGGAAACCATCATGCGTGCCTACGAGCATGCCGTCGCCCAGCGCTACCGCTTTTTTAGTTTTGGGGACAGCATGTTGTTGTTGTGAAGGGAGCAGACAGGTGGCAATACAGTTCACAGTAACCAAAGAATGCAGCAGGAGCAGGGCCCGCCTGGGGCGCCTGCAGACACCCCATGGCGTAGTGGAGACGCCAGTTTTTATGCCTGTGGGTACGCAGGCGACCGTGAAGACCATGGCGCCCCATGAGCTGGAAGAGCTGGGTGTAGAGATTATCCTTAGCAATACCTATCATCTTTACCTCCGGCCCGGAAGCGATGTGGTGGAGGAAGCCGGTGGATTGCACAAGTTTATGGGCTGGCCGCGGCCCATCCTCACGGACAGCGGGGGCTTTCAAGTGTTCAGCCTGGGTCCCCTGCGCACCATTTCCGAAGAAGGGGTGGAGTTCCGCAGCCACTTGGATGGTTCCAAGCACTTTTTCAGCCCTGAAAAATCCATGGAAATCCAAATGCAGTTGGGTGCCGACATCATCATGGCTTTTGACGAATGCGCGCCCTATCCTGCGGAGCGCAGCTATGTGAAAGAGTCCAAGGATCTGACATACCGCTGGGCTAAGCGCTGCCAAGCCACCCATACCAGGGAGGACCAGGCCCTGTTCGGCATTGTTCAAGGCGGCGTCTATAAAGACCTGCGCAGGGAAAGCGCATTGGAGCTTATGGATCTGGGTTTTCCCGGCTACGGGATTGGCGGGCTGAGCGTGGGTGAGCCCAAGGAGCTCATGTATGAGGTCCTGGATGACCTCATGCCTATCATGCCGAAAAATAAGCCTCGGTATCTAATGGGGGTAGGCTCCCCCGACTGCCTGGTGGAGGGTGTCCTGCGGGGAGTGGATATGTTCGACTGCGTGTGGCCGACGCGGCTGGCGCGCCACGGCATGGTGATCACCCGCCAGGGCAACCTGCCCATCCGCAATCTGCCCTATGCCCGAGACTTCACGCCCATTGAGGAGGGCTGCGGGTGCTACACCTGCCAGAACTTCTCCCGGGCCTACATCCGGCATCTGATCAAGGCCAATGAGGTTTTGGGTATCAGGCTCACCACGATCCACAATATCTACTTCCTTACCCGCTTGATGTGGGAGATCCGGACGGCCATTGCCGCCGACTGCCTGCCCGAGTTTGCCAGGGAATTCCTCAGCGGTTATGAGGGAGAAAAATAGAGGAACCGAGGCTTCGAGGTAGAAATCTAGTGAGGTACTTCACTTAAGTGGGAGGTGAACAGCGTGTTTTTGCAGACTGAGGTTCCTGCACCGCAGGGCAGCATTATCAGCCTGTTTCTGCCCATTATCCTTTTGGGTGTCATGTTCTACTTCATGATCTGGCGTCCCCAGCAGAAGCAGCAAAAGGAAAGGAAGGCTATGCTCGATTCCCTCAAGAAGGGCGACAAGGTGGTCACCATCGGGGGAATCCATGGCGAGCTGACCAGCCTCAAGGAGGACTATGTCACGCTCAAGGTGGCTGACAAGGTAGAGATCAAGCTTTCGCGCAGCGGCATCAGCCACGTGCTGAAGTAAGCAGCTGAGACAGAGCCCAAGCTGTTTGACGTATTGCGGCAGCCAGGGTTAAACCACCGTTCAGGTGGTTTTCTTCTAGATACTGATAAGGAGGGGATCGCCGTGCGCAGAATGTTAGCAGTGGGAGCACTCATCTTTGTCTTTTTCGCGGTGCAGGTGGCTCAGGCTGGCACCTTTTACCTGCATGATCATCCTAGCTATTGGTGGTATGTGGTGGATGATCCCGCCTTCAGTGTTATTGTCCCCTCGACAGGACAGAATTACATCGAGCGTTCCATCTTCGGCATGGACAGCTTGCTGATTACCTTCCGAGATGGGGCCATCACCATGGAAGTGAACAGCCAGCCCAGTACCGATGTGGAAGCGGTGCGCAGCAGCCTCGAGGCGCGCTATAAGCCTCTGGTGAAGAACGTGACGATCATTTCCAATCAGGAGATCACCACGTCCAACAACCTGAAGTGTCTCTTTTACGCCTACGAGGCCACGGGAGCCAATGGGAAAAAGGTGATGCTCCGCTCGGTGTTCTTCCAGAGGGGAGGACACGTCGTTTACCTCACCTATTTCCTCGAGGCTGACCAATTCAAAGATGACCTCCGTGAGTACTGGATCAGGGCCGTGAACGGCTTCGAGTGGAACTAGGTAGATACTATGGAAGTACAAGTTGATGTGGCCAAAGTGGGGAAATATGCTGTGGGCGTCAGCGGTGACTCTGTGGAAGTGGTGGAGCGGCCTGGAGGCGGCGTTTCCATCGTGATCATCGACGGACAAGGCCACGGGCGGGCGGCTAAGCGCATGAGCCACATGATCGCCAACCAGGCGGCCCGGCTCATTGAAGACGGGGCCCGAGACGGGGCGGTCATGCGGGTGATCAACGATCATCTCTACGCCTTCCGGGATGGGAAGGTTTCCGCCACGGCCACCCTGCTCTCTGCCGATCTGGCCCACGGCTGCCTCGTGGTCTCCCGCAACTCCAACACCCCAGTGCTGGTAGCTGCGGGAGGACATGCCCGCGTGCTGGATGCTCCGGTGGAACCCATTGGCGTCCGCCGCCTGCTGAAGCCTTCCCTCACCCACTTGGAACTGGCTGAGGGAACGGTGCTTATGGGGTTCACCGACGGGGTGATCCACGCTGGCCGCAGCAGGGGGGAGAAACTGTCCCTGCAGCGGGTCTGCCGCCTGTTGACCACCGGCCTGTCCGCAGGCGGGCTGGCGGATGCCGTGCTCCAGTACGCCCTGGATCTGGAAGACGGCAGACCCCGTGACGACATGGTGGTGGCGGTTCTGAAGGTCACAGGCGACGAGAACAAGCTGGGGATCAGGAGAATCTCTGCTTCCTATCCGGTGTGAGGTGGGAACGGTGCAGCAGGATCCTTTAATTCTCGTAGTGGGAGTGTGCGCCTCAGGCAAGAGCACCCTGGCCAAAGGGCTGAGGGAGCTGGGTTATCATGTCCGCTCCTTTGCCCAGGAGCATTCTGTCAGCAGGCGCTTGTGGCAGCGCCTGGATCCGGACTTCCTCATCCTTTTGGAATGCAGCTATGAGACGATCCGGCGGAGAAAGAGGGTTTCCTGGGGAGTAGACCGCTACCGGAGGCAGCTGCGCCTTTTGGCCAACGCCAGGGCCCAAGCCGATCTGATTGTGCGCACCGATGGTTTCACTCCGGAACAGCTGGTGAGCTTTGTGCACAGGCAGTTGCAGCAACTGGGTATAGGGGGACTGGATAGCCGTGGTGAAGCTGGCTGATCTGGAAAAACACCCGACGATCAGAGCCTATGTCAAGCAAGCTGATGCTAATCTGGCGGCCATGGGTTTCACGGAACATGGTTTCCGCCATATCAGCTTGGTCTCCTCCATTGCCCGCCAGATCCTGCTGCGCTTGGGCTATGCTGAGCGCAGGGCAGAGCTGGCAGCCATAGCCGGTTATGTGCACGATTTGGGCAACTGCGTAGGGCGGGTTAACCATGGTTACGCAGGAGCCCTGCTGGTAGAGCCGGTCCTGAGGGAGCTGGGCATGCCGCCGGAGGAAGTGGCACTGGTGCTCAGCGCGGTGGGCAATCACGAAGAGGAAGTGGGAGAGCCGGTGAATGAGGTGGCGGCAGCACTAATTTTGGCCGACAAATCTGATGTGCACCGCACTAGAGTGCGCAACCGGGAGCTGGCCACCTTTGATATTCACGATCGGGTGAACTATGCGGTGAATAAGTCGTTTTTGAATGTGGATGAACAGCAGCGGCTGATCACCTTGAACATCACTATCGAGACTGAATACACGCCCATCATGGACTATTTCGAGATCTTCCTGGACCGCATGCTCATGTGCCGCCGGGCCGCGGCCTATCTGGGATGCCAGTTCAAGCTGAAAATCAACGATGTGCTTCTGCTCTAGAGTCCGAAGAATTGAAAACTGGCATAAGAAAAAACTGGCGCTGAAGGTGAAAACCAAGAGCGCCAGTTCTACTTATGTATTCTGGATATATTCTTTCTTGGGCACGAAGACAAAGGGGATGTTGCGGTAGAACTGCTTGAAATCAAGCCCGTATCCCACTAAGAACTCATTGGGCACTTCAAAACCCACATAATCAATGGGGATGTCTACGCGGCGGTTAGCCGGTTTGTTCAACAGGGTGCAGATGCGCAGGGAGGCAGGATTTCTGCTGTGCAGGTTCTTCACCAGATAGCTCAACGTTAGGCCCGTGTCGATAATATCTTCCACGATGAGGATATGCTTGCCTTCGATGCTCTCCTCCAGGTCCTTGACGATGCGCACCACACCTGAAGATTCGGTGGCATCTCCATAGCTGGACACCGACATAAAGTCGTAGGCCACCGGTACTGTAATATGTTTGGCCAGATCACAGAGGAACATGAGGCCGCCTTTGAGCACGCAGAGTAAAGTGATTTCCTTGCCTGCGTAATCTTGAGAGATGGCCTTGCCCAGTTCGCGGACCCGTCTTTGAATATCGTCTTCGCTGATGATGATGCGATCTACTATGTCCACCGGAACCACCGCCATTCATTTTTCTATTAATGATACTATTACGGCCAGCGGCGGTCAAGGGGGAACCCTGCCCAGTCAGGGGGCAGGAGTTCACTGAGGGGTGTAGAATGTACAGGGAACGGAGGACTTGCTTATGGCGAAAAGACAGTGGATTCTGCGCGAGCAGCACGGCCCGCTGGCAGGAGAACTGGCGGCCGCGCTGAACATCACCCCGCTCGTGGCCCAGATCCTCATCAACCGAGGGATCACCACCGTGGAAGCGGGGAGGCAGTTTTTGCAGTGCGATCTGGCGGCGACTCCGGATCCTTTTTTAATGTCCGGGATGCGGCAGGCAGTGGAACGCATCCAGCTGGCCCTTTTCAGACACGAGCGGATTGTGGTGTACGGCGATTACGATGCGGATGGTCAAACCGCAGCCGCTCTGTTGGTGCGCGCCCTGCGCGAGCTGGCACCTGATCCTGGCAGCATCAGTTACTACGTGCCCGACCGCTTTGATGAAGGCTATGGACTCAACGCGCAGGCGGTGGCCGCGCTGAGCGCCCAGGCAGACCTGCTCATCTCCGTAGACTGCGGAATTGTCTCCTATGCGGAAATCCAGGAGGCCCAGCGCTTGGGGCTCGATGTGATTGTCACCGACCACCATGAGCCTGGACCGGAGCGGCCGCCGGCCTTGGCCGTGCTCAACCCGAAACAGGCGGGCTGTGCCTACCCGTTTAAGGATCTAGCCGGAGTGGGAGTAGCCCTCAAGCTGGTGCAGGGGCTGGGCCTGCCCGGGTGGGAGGAGTACCTAGACTTAGCAGCCTTGGGCACAGTAGCTGACCTGGTGCCGCTGCAGGGAGAAAACCGCACCATCGTTAAGCGCGGTCTCGAGCTGATGCCCAGAACGAAGAACCTGGGCCTGCGCGCTCTCATGGAAGCTTCAGGCGTTGAAGCGCCCACAGCAGCAGATCTGGGTTTCCGCTTGGGGCCTCGCCTCAATGCTGGGGGACGCCTGGGGGATGCGGGGCGCGGCGTTCGCCTGCTGCTCACAGAAGATGAAGAGGAAGCCAGGGAACTAGCGGCTCAGCTCAGCCAGGAGAATGCCAAACGGCAGCAGGTGGAGCTGGACATCCTGGACGCCACGGTGCAGATTGTGGAGAAGTATGAACTGTACAAGCGCCCGGCCCTAGTGGTGTGGGGCGAGAACTGGCACCAAGGGGTAATCGGCATTGTCGCTTCCCGCCTGGTGGAGCGGTATTACCGGCCAACCGTGGTGATCAGCCTGCTGGAAGGAAAGGGTGTGGCCTCCGCCCGGAGCATTGCCGGGCTGCACTTGTATGAGACCCTCAGCGAGTGCGCCCACCTGCTCACGAAATTTGGCGGGCATGCCATGGCCGCAGGGCTCACCTTGCCAAAGGGGAACCTTATGACCTTCCAGCGGCTTTTCGAAGAGCTCTGCGCGCAAAGGCTCAGCGCGGAAGACTACATACCCAAGCTCTACATCGACTGCGCAACTGAACTGGACAAGGTAACGGAGGGACTGGTGGCTGAACTGAGCCTGCTAGAACCCCATGGGTTGGGCAATCCCAGCCCCATTCTGCGGGCGGATGTGGCTGTGCTGCGCACGCGCCGGGTGGGCGGGGAAAACCAGCATCTCCAGCTGGCGGTGCACGATGGCACCGTTGTGGAAATGCCCGCCATCGCCTTCGGGGCCGGTGCGGATCAAGAGGAACTGGAAAAGAGAGCGGAGCAAGTGGCGCTGGCCTTCGTGCCCACAGTGAACGAATGGCAGGGAACCAGGATCATACAGCTGCAGGTCAGGGACTGGCAGGAAGTGCAGGTAGAAGACACTTTCGTGCGGCGCTGGCTGGTGGAGTCCTACCCCTGGAGGCTCGGGCCCTCCTTTTACCAGAGCTCTGCTCTGAGCATTGAGGACACTCAGTTTGCTTGTCCCAGGCATGTGCTGGTGGATCTCCGGGGCACCTACGATAAGGCAGCGGCACTGCGCAGACGACGGAACGGGTTGCCCGCCTTGATCCTGGTTAACAGGGCCGTATCCGTGTTGGAAGTCTGCCGGCAGCTGCGCATTGCGGCAGCTGGTAGGGAGTCCATCGGGTTTGCTCATGAGTGGCTTTCCGAAGCTGAACTGGCCGAGCTCCACAGCTCCCCCTTCACCTGGCTGGTTTCCACGGGCTTAGGGCTGCCCAAGGGCAGGTGGCCTTCCGTCTGGTTTTGGGAACCTCCCCTCACCCCCACGGTCCAGGGATTGTGGTCTTCCCTGGTGGAGGAGGGGGGAGAGATTGTGGCCATCTACGGCTCCAAAGACGTGCAGCAGTTACAGGTGCACCTGGCCAAGGAGTATCCTGACCGCAGCATATTGGCCAGGATCTACTCTCTGCTGCGTTCCTGCGGAGGCAGCATCTCTCTGGGAGAAGCAGTCGCCAAATTGGAGGAAGTGGGGCTTTTCGGGGCCCTCCCGGCGGCCGTGGGCATCTTTGCTGAACTGGGCCTCTGGTCAGTGCGGGATGGGGCCATCTTCTATCTTCCAGAACCTGACCACAAGCTAGACTTGCAGCAAGCAGTTTTGTATAATAAGATAACAAAGATACGCGATCAGGCTGCAGTGTACCTTAAGCGTTGTTTGGAAAGGGGATTCTTCCAGGATGGACTTAAAAGAGAAAATTAGGGTGATACCAGATTTTCCGCAGCCTGGTATCAGTTTTAAGGACATTACCACCTTGCTTAGAGACGGAGAAGCGCTGAGGGAGGCTGTTCAGCGCATGGCCAGGCACTATGCTGGTGCTGGGATCGACATGGTTGTGGGAGTGGAATCAAGGGGCTTCATTCTGGGAGCGCCCTTAGCCTATGAGATGGGCCTAGGCTTTACCTTGATCCGCAAACCGGGCAAGCTTCCCGGGGACGTGCTTTCGGTGGAGTATGATCTGGAGTATGGGACGGACCGTTTGGAGATCCACGCCGATTCCTTCCCGCCGGGCACCCGGGTGCTGATCGTGGATGATCTGCTGGCCACAGGCGGGACCATTGCGGCGGCCATGGAGCTTGTCAATAAGCTCGGTGGACAAGTAGTGGGCTTAGCCTTCTTGATTGAACTCAGCTACCTAGGCGGCAGGAAAAAGTTAGAGGAGCTTGGCGACTACGACATCTTGGCGCTCGTTGACTATAAGGAATAAACACTTGGGGGGAAGGAGGGGGGCGCTGTGAATCTGCAGTATCTCGTCGACCGCATCTTAGCCTATTATCCCAAAGCCAATGTGGACTTCATTGCGAAGGCTTACCACTTTTCGCAGCGCGCCCATGAGGGACAGTTCCGTGAGTCCGGAGCCCCCTATTTTGAACATCCCTATGAAGTTGCCCTGATCCTGGCCGACCTCGAGTTGGACCTGGAGACTATTGCCGCCGGCCTGCTCCATGATGTACTGGAAGATACGCCTGTCACCCGCGAAGAGCTCGCCGCGGCCTTTGGCCCCAGCGTGCTGATGCTGGTGGAAGGAGTTACCAAACTGGAGAAGCTGCCGGTGCACAACCGCTTCGAGCAGCAGGCGGAGAACATGCGCAAGATGATCTTCGCCATGGCCGAAGATGTGCGGGTCATTCTAATCAAGTTGGCCGACCGGCTGCACAACATGCGGACCCTGAGGCACATGCCAGCGGAAAAGCAGGTGCTTATCTCCCAGGAAACCCTGGACATTTTTGCTCCCCTGGCTCACCGCATGGGAATTTGGCGGATCAAGTTCGAGATGGAGGATCTGGCTTTCCGCCACCTCAATCCAGAGGAGTACTACCGGCTGGTCGCGGAGATTGACCGCAAGCGCCAGGAGCGCGAGGGCGATCTGCAGGAAGCCATGAACATCATCATGGAGCGGTTGGCCGAGATGGACATGACCTGCGATATCCAGGGCAGGCCCAAGCACCTGTACAGCATCTGGCAGAAGATGCAGAAGCAGAACAAGAGCCTGGATGAGATTTACGATTTGATGGCCATTCGCATTATCGTGGAGACGGTGCGGGATTGCTATGCAGTTCTGGGAGTGATCCACGCCCTGTGGAAACCCATTCCAGGCCGCTTTAAGGATTACATCGCGGTGCCCAAGTCCAATCTCTACCAGTCCCTGCACACCACCGTGGTGGGTCCCCGAGGCGAACCCTATGAGATTCAAATCCGCACCTGGGAGATGCACCGCATCGCGGAAAAGGGCGTGGCCGCCCACTGGATGTACAAGGAAGGGACCCGCAAACCGGGCGACGAAGCCGCTAAGATCGGCTGGCTGCGGGAAGCCGTGGAATGGCTGAGGGAGATGAAGGATCCCCAGGAGTTCATGGATACTTTGAAGATCGACCTCTTTGAGGATGAGGTGTTCGTCTTTACACCTAAGGGAGATGTGAAGTCCCTGCCCAGCGGGGCCACACCCGTAGACTTTGCCTTCGACGTGCACACCGATGTGGGCCTGCGCTGTTTCGGCGCCAAGGTAAACGGCCGCATCGTCCCCCTGAACTACGTTCTGAAGAACGGGGATTTCGTGGAAATCCTCACCAGCAAGACAGCGAGCCCCTCTCAGGACTGGTTGAACTATGTCAAAACCTCCAAAGCGCGCAGCAAAATTCGCGCCTGGCTGCGGGAAGAGCAGCGGGAGGAGAACCTGGCCCGGGGGCGGGAGCTGCTGGAAAGGGAATGCAAGAAGCAGGGCGCGGATGCCAAGACGCTGCTCACCGAGGAGAACCTGCAGCCGCTAGCCCGCAAATACGGGGTGAGCAACCCGGCAGAACTCATCGCCAGCGTCGGTTCAGGCCGGATCGCCGCCAGCCAGGTGGTTCAGAAGCTAACCGGCCAGGATTCTGGCGAGCGCAAGAAACTGCCGGAGCCAGGCAAAAAGCGCCGGCGGGATAACGCCCGGGGCGTGGAGGTCATGGGTGCCGATAACTTGTTGGTGCGCTTTGCCAAATGCTGCAATCCGGTGCCAGGCGATGCGATCACCGGCTATATTACCAGAGGGCGGGGAATTTCCGTGCATCGCGTGGACTGCCCCAACGTGAGCACTCTGGGTTCCGAGTCGGGGCGGCAGATTGAAGTGGTCTGGAATGTGACCAAAGACGATGCGTACCCTGTGGAGATAGAAATCGAGGGCATCGACAGGCCCCATTTCCTGACCAATATTATGCATACCCTGTCCGAACGCAAGACGAACGTGGATGCGGTAACGGCCAGGACCAGCAAGGATGATTCGGTCATCGTCCAGCTGACCCTGGAGATTCACGATGTGCATCATCTGGACACGGTGATGAGCGCTCTGCGCCAGATCAACGGCGTTTTGGGGGTGCACAGGGCCAATCCCACTTAAGAGCAGAGGATGAGTTGGCATGCGAGCAGTTGTACAGCGGGTGAAACAAGCTAGTGTCACCGTAGATGGAGCCGTAGTGGGCAAGATTGCCCACGGGCTTTTAGTTTTCCTGGGTGTTGGTCAGGGAGATAGCAGCGAAGATGCCAGGTATCTGGCCGAGAAAATAGCTAAACTGCGGATCTTCTCCGATGACCAGGGGAAACTCAACCTGGATGTCCAGGCAGTGGGTGGTGCGGTTCTAGCCGTCTCCCAGTTCACGCTGTACGGCGACTGCCGACGCGGGCGCCGGCCCAGCTTCAGCTCGGCAGCTCCTCCAGATGAGGCTCAAGCTCTCTACGAGGAGTTCGTGGCGGAGCTGCAGGCCGCGGGTATCCCCGTGGCTACAGGTGTGTTCCAGGCGCATATGGAGGTAAGCCTAGTCAATGACGGGCCGGTGACGCTTATTGTAACCAGTGAAGGAGAGTAGGCATGCAGATCGAACGTTTTGTGGTCAACTCGTTGTCTACCAACTGCTATGTAGTTCATGATTCCGGCGAAGCGGTCGTGGTGGATCCTGGCGCCGAGTCCCAGGAAGTGCTGAATTTCATACAGGAAAACGGGCTGCGGGTTGTGGCCATCATCAACACCCACGGTCATTGCGACCACATTCTGGGCAATGCCTGGCTTAAGGAGCAGACCGGGGCACCTATAGCTGTGCATGAAGCGGATGCCCCGTTTCTCAGCGACCCTGAGCTGCACTTAGGGCCCCAGGTGCGCATGCAGGTGCCGCCCACCAAAGCGGATCGCCTGTTGAAAGATGGCGATGAGATTGCCGTAGGCCAGGGGAGTCTGCAGGTGATCCATACCCCTGGGCACAGCCCCGGCGGGATCTGCCTTTACGGACCGGGTCTGCTGATCAGCGGAGACACCTTGTTTAAGTCCTCTGTTGGGCGATGGGATTTTCCCAGCTCAGATGAACAGGACCTGTTCCAAAGCCTGAAACGCCTGGTTGTGCTGCCCCCCGAGACTAAGGTCTATCCGGGCCACGGCTTCAGCACCACCTTAGCCAGGGAACTGGTGGAGAACCCCTTTTTGAACTCACTGTAGGGAAGTGAAGGGCAATAGCTATTCCTTTTTATTTTGGCCATGAAAGCTATGAGATACAAGCTGATGATTTCCTAGCCCCTTCCATGGAAGTGGCGGTGAAATCGCTGGCACCGAACGCCAATTTTGGCAAGGGCAAAGTCCTCCGCGCGCAGTATGCGTGGGAGGACTCTGCCTTGTTTGTCGCCGTCTGCCTGGACGGGGAAGAGTGGACGCTGCGCGATACGGAGATCTTCGATCCCCGCTATGACGAAAGGGATCGCGAGCGCAGGATCAAGGAACGGGTACGGCTGGGCATTCGCCGCGTGTTTGAACGTGTGTACGGCTTGGCAGAAAGCCCCTGGGGCATTCTCACCGGCGTGCGTCCAATGAAGATGGTCCACTCCATGCTGGACCGGGGCTTTCCCCCGGAGGAACTGAAGGTCCTTTTGCGGGAAGTCTATGCTTTGAGTCCCAAAAAGGCGGATCTGCTCTTGGAGGTTGCTGCCGAACAGCGCCCCTATTTCCATCCTGATCCCAACAATCCCATTGGCATCTATGTGGGCATTCCCTTTTGCCCCACCCGCTGCAGCTACTGCTCGTTCGCCGCTTATCCGCTGCACACCCACGGCCATCTGCTGCCGGCCTTCCTGGAGGCGCTGCATGCGGAGATTGCGGCTGTGGGCAGCCTCATCAAGGAGCGGGGCTTGGAGGTGGAAGCGGTTTACCTGGGCGGAGGCACTCCCACTACCGTGCAGGGGGCCGACCTGGATCGGCTCCTGGGGCTCCTGCGCGAACATCTCTGTACTGCCACAACCAGGGAGTTCACGGTGGAAGCCGGGCGGCCCGAGACGTTGTCCAGGGAGACGCTGAGCATTCTCAAAGCCAACGGGACGCAGCGCATCTGCATCAACCCCCAGACCATGCACGAGCCCACCCTCCAGGCCATTGGGCGCCGACATACGGTGGAAGAGGTGCGCACCGCCTTTGCCGCTGCCCGGGACATAGGTATTCCGCTGATTAACATGGATATTATCCTCGGTCTGCCCGGAGAAGAGCTTCCCCAGGTGCGGCAGACCTTGGAGGAAATCGCGGACCTAGGGCCCGACAACCTGACTGTGCACAGCCTGGCCCTAAAGCGCGCTTCCCGGCTGAAAAAGGACTGGGAACAGGAGCGCATCGCCCAGGAACAGGGGGAGGCCATGGTGGACCTGGCCCGGGATTACGCCTTAAGCTGGGGGATGAGCCCCTATTACCTCTACCGTCAGCGCCATATCCTCGGGGATTTGGAGAATATAGGTTACTCCAAGCCGGGGGCCGCGTCCGTCTACAATATTCAGATGATGGAAGAGCGGCAGACGATCCTCGCCCTGGGAGCGGGAGGCATAACCAAGCTCATCGCGCCCGACCTGACCTTGGCGCGCCAGGTGAACCCCAAATGCCCTGCAGCCTACACGGCCCAGATCCGCGGCTGTTTAGAGGAACGGCTTGCTGCTCTGCGCCGGCACTTCTCTAGCAGGTATTGACTGGTTAAGCAGAAGTTGTGCGTTTGACATAGAACGGCATTTCAAGTACAATTAGCTTGTTGGTCTTTCTCGAATGGAAAGGATTGGTTGGCGATGTTCCGCAAGATGAGAAACCAGATGAAGATTGTCATTATCATTGTCCTGGCGGCCATGCTTGGCGGCGGGCTGTGGGCAGCGGGGGTTTCGCTGTTCAGCGGGCAGAACGTGCCGGCAGAAGCGGCTCTGGCCGTGGCCAAGGTTAATGGCCAGACCATCACCCTCTACGACCTGTATCTGACCCACCTGCGGTTTGCCCAAGAACTGGAGATGCAGCAGGGGCCCCTCACCGAACGCATGCATGAGGCCCTGCGCTACCAGGCTCTGCAGGCTTTGGTCGATAGTATTCTGGTCAACCAGGAGATTGAAAAACGCAAGATCACAGCCAGCAAAGGTGAAGTAGATGCGGAGCTGCAGCAGATCGTCGATCTGTTTGGCAGCGAAGAGGATTTCCGCCAGCAGCTGAAGAATGCTGGCCTCAGTGAAGAGACGCTGAGGAGGCAGCTGGAACACCAGATTAAGGTGGATAAGCTGCAGGACCAGATCCTGGCGCATGTTCCAGTGAGTGAAGAGGAAATCCGGGCTGCCTATGAACGGGTGCGTACTAAGCACATCCTGATCAGGCCGGAAGGTTCCAGCGATGAAGACTGGGCAGCAGCAGAGAATCGAGCCTGGGAAGTCTACGCTCAGGTCACGCCAGAGAACTTTGCTGAACTGGCAGAAACGTATTCCGATGATTCCAGCAGCACCAGCGGGGGAGATCTGGGTTACATCTACCGCGGCAAGACCGTTCCCGAGTTTGAAGAAGCGGCCTTCTCCTTGGCGGTGGGCCAGATCAGCGAGCCGGTGCGCTCCACCTACGGTTACCACATCATTACCGTAACTGACCGCATGGAGCCTGAAGGCGAAGACTTCGAGCAGTCCCGGGCTGAGCTTGAGAAGCAGCTGCGCTGGGAAAAGGGCCAGGAAGAAATCTCTGCCTGGCTGGAGCAGATGCGGGAGTCTGCGGAGATCGTGGTCATGGAACATCGTCTCAACGCCTATAAAGCCATGCAGGCCGGCAATTATGAGGATGCGGTGCATTACTATAAGCTCGCCCTGGAAGAAGAGCCAGGCAACGGCTACATCAACTCCTTCCTGGGAGATGCCTACCATGGGTTGGGCGATCTCGAGGCAGCCATTGAGCAGTACACACTGGCTGCAGAAAAGGAAGCCACCGACTATACTCTGCTGTACAGTCTGGGCAAACTATACGAAGAAGCGGAAGACATTGATCGGGCAGTGGAGCAGTATATTAAGGCAGCAGAACTGGTCCCAGGCGACATCTTTGCCCTGCTCACGCTGTACTACAGTGTGACGGCGCTGGAGCGCTGGGAGGATGCCAAAGCCATCGAGAAGCTCATTGAGGAGTTCCAAGAGCAGCAGCAGGCGCTGCTGCAGGAGCAAGCTGCCGCCGAAGCTGCTGAAGGGGAGGCAGAGGAACTGCCGGAGCTGGTGGAGGAGCTTGAAGAAGCGCCCGCTCCAGTGGAAGAGGAACCAGCGGAAGCAGCTGAATCTGCTCCAGAGAACTAGAACTCAGGCGAGTGGTGGTTACCATCACTCGCTTTTTGCAAATGCCTAGGGGGTGGAGAGATGACACTGACTACCAGGCCCAGGGGCACCAATGACGTTGGTCCGGGCGACATAGAACTCTGGCACAAGCTGGAGGAGAAGATCAGGCAGGTCTGCGCTGCCTATGGGTACAGCGAACTGCGCACACCCATGTTTGAACATACTGAGCTTTTCCAGCGGGGTATCGGTGAGGCCACCGATATTGTGGAGAAAGAAATGTACACCTTCGTGGATCGGGGTGAGCGGAGCCTCACTCTGCGTCCGGAAGGCACGGCGCCTGCCGTGCGTGCGTATCTTGAAAACAACTTGGGCGCCGGGGCCTTGCCCGTCAAGCTCTACTACTACGGACCCATGTTCCGCTATGAGCGTCCGCAGGCCGGGCGCTACCGGCAGTTTACCCAATTTGGCCTGGAGGTCTTGGGTTCCTCTGACCCTCTGCTGGATGTGGAAGCCATCCTGCTGCCCTTAGAACTGTACAAAGCCTGCGGCCTAAGCGGGTTCCAGGTGGAGATCAACAGCATCGGGTGCCCCAAGTGCCGTCCCAGCTATCGGCAGGAACTGGTGGAGTACTTCGAGCCCCATGTGGACAGACTGTGCAGCAGCTGCCGGAGCAGGCTGCACCGAAATCCCCTGCGCCTGCTGGACTGCAAGGTGGAAAGCTGCCAGGAGGTGCTGGCGGGGGCTCCCCAGATCGGCCGGCACCTCTGCCCAGAGTGTTCCGCGCATTTTGCTCAGGTCCTGGCCTACCTCGATGCCCTCGGTGTCGACTACAAGCTCAACCACAGGCTGGTGAGGGGCTTTGACTATTACACCAAGACCGTATTTGAGGTAACCAGTGCAGAGCTGGGCGCCCAAAACGCCATCGGCGCCGGGGGGCGCTATGACGGCCTGGTGGAGGAACTCGGCGGCAAGCCTACTCCTGCCGTTGGGTTTGCAGTGGGTGTGGAAAGGCTGCTCTTGGCTCTCCAGGGGCAGGACAAGTTTCAGGCAGAACCCGCCGCGCCCCACGTCTATTTGGTCCATTTTGGGGGCGAGAGCAAACTGCGCGCGGCACAAGTGGCGTATTTCCTGCGCGGCCAGGGGCTCTGGGCGGAACTGGATTACCTTGAGCGCAGCATCAAGGCCCAGATGAAGGCCGCAAACAGGTTGGGCAGCCGCTATGTGGCCATCTTCGGTGAGGAGGAACTGGGCCGCAACAGTATTGTGCTCCGCAACATGCGGGATGGTCAGGAGCAGGAGATAAACTTGCAGGATCTAGAACAGCTAGCGAAGATCTTAGGAGAGTGTGGGAAATGACGGACTGGAAGAGGACAAAAAACTGCGGTGAGTTGAGGAAGTCCGATGCGGGTACCATCGTTACGCTTAACGGCTGGGTGAACCGCAGGCGCGACCTGGGCCAGTTGATCTTTGTGGACCTGCGGGATCGTTCCGGCCTGGTGCAGGTGGTGTTTGACCCGGAACTGTTGGGTGCTGAGCAGTTTGAGTTGGCCGAGGGCCTGCGCGCCGAGTACGTTATTGCAGTACAAGGGAAAGTGGCGCCCCGCCCGGAAGGGCAGGCCAATCCCAATCTGCCCACTGGGGAAGTGGAGGTGCAGGCTACCCGTTTGGTGATCCTTTCAGAAGCGGAAACGCCGCCGTTCCCTATTGACCGCGCTGAGGAAGTGGACGAAGCCATTCGGCTCAAGTACCGCTATCTGCACCTGCGCAGCCGCGAGCTGCAGGAGACCATTGCCCTGCGGCACCGGATTACCGCTGCTGTGCGTTCGTTTTTGAACAGCCAGGGCTTCTTAGAGATAGAAACGCCCATGCTCATCCGTTCTACTCCCGAAGGGGCCAGAGACTACGTGGTGCCCAGCCGGGTACACCCGGGAAGCTTTTACGCGCTGCCCCAGTCGCCGCAGCTCTTTAAGCAGCTGCTGATGATCGCCGGATTTGAGCGCTACTACCAGATTGCCCGCTGCTTCCGGGACGAGGATCTGCGGGCCGACCGGCAGCCGGAGTTCACCCAGATCGACGTGGAGATGTCCTTTGTGGACAGAGAAGATGTGATGGCCACCATGGAAGCCATGATTCTCCATGTCCTGGAAGAGGTCAAGGGCATAAAGGTACCCTCACCCATTCCGCGCCTGAGCTATCAGGAAGCCATGGACCGTTATGGCTCTGACAAGCCAGATACACGTTTTGGTATGGAGATCTGTGATCTTACTGCTCAATTGAGCACCAGCGAGTTTAGAGTTTTCTCTGAGGCCGCAGCGGCCAAGGGAGTGATAAGGGGCATCAACGTCAAAGGCGGAGCCAGCTTTACCCGCAGGCAGATCGACCAGCTTAGCGAACAGGCCCAGGGCTGGGGAGCCAAGGGCTTGATCTGGCTCGCTGTGGAGGAAAGCCAGGTGCGTTCGCCCATCGCCAAGTTCCTCAAGCCGGAAGAGCTGGATGCCATCTGCCAGGCCATGGCGGCACAGCCCGGCGACCTGATCCTCATGGTAGCCGGGAGCTATGAACTGGTCTGCGACGTCTTAGGCCGGCTGAGATTGGCTCTAGGCAAAGAACTGGGCCTCATGGACGAAGATGCCTTCAACCTGCTGTGGGTTGTGGATTGGCCTCTGCTTGTCTACGATGAAGAAGCGGGGCGCTATGTAGCGGCCCACCATCCCTTTACCGCTCCTCTAGATGAAGATGAGCACCTGCTGGAGACCGCCCCCGGGCAAGTGAGGGCTAAGGCCTACGACATGGTGCTCAACGGGGTGGAGTTGGGCGGAGGAAGCATCCGCATCAGCAACCGGCGGCTCCAGGAGAGGATGTTTGCTGCCCTGGGCTTTACCATGGAACAGGCCCGCCAGCAGTTCGGGTATTTCCTGGAAGCCTTTGAATACGGCGCTCCTCCCCATGGCGGCATCGCCTTCGGGTTGGACCGCTTGGTGATGCTCCTGGCCAGACGCCAGTCCATTCGGGACGTCATCGCTTTCCCCAAGACGGTGAGCGCCTCCGATTTGATGATCGAAGCGCCTGCTCCCATCAGCGAGGCACAGCTGAGGGAGCTGAGAATCAGCTTGAAGAACTGAGCGTCTTGGCTAGGTCATGGACGATGTTGGCTCCCCTGGATGTCACAATCCCGGTGACCAGGTAGTCCAGGATCACGTGGCGCACGGGCATATCCAGGGTGTTGAGCAAGCCAACTCCGCTCATCCAGGCCAGGCAGACGCCTAACACACCGGAGATAAAGGGCAGGTGGCGGCGGTTTAGGTCCGGGAGCAGCGTCTTGATGGTGTTGGTTAGCACTTCGATCACAAAGGCGATGGCCAGGACTTTCCCTAACAGCTGATCCATGTGACAATCCCTCCTCTGCTAACATGTATGTCTATCCAGAACCGAGTAGAACCGGGAAAAAGCGGTACAAGCGGAGCACTTGAATCTGCGTAAAACCTGTGTTATGATTGACTTAGATGATGCACCCCTGCTGTGCTCGCGATCAATCTGGCCTTGTTATGAGCCAA
>ERZ773359.3028-NODE-3028-length-20047-cov-15.300320_pt1 | contig 20047 bp, 21 predicted proteins | sample MGYA00374955_ERZ773359 | MGnify/ENA primary metagenome ERZ773359 (study PRJEB29098, sample SAMN04486028) | biogas fermenter metagenome | study: EMG produced TPA metagenomics assembly of the Biogas fermentation microbial communities from Germany - Plant 4 DNA1...
AACCCATCAGGGAGTGTTTGACATTAGTTATCTAAGCCATATTCCCAATATGACTATATTTGCTCCAAAGGATACTGAGGAGTTAAGAGATATAATGGATTATACTTTAGACCATGATGGACCTGTTGCTATAAGATATCCCAAAGGTTATACTGATTTTTCGATGTTAAAATTCTATTCCAGTAGTGAAGAAAATGTATTCAATCCCTTTAAATGGGAGATATTGATTAATGGTACAGATTGTAGCTTATTGTCTTTTGGTAAAATGTTGGAGGTAGCTATAGAGGCTGCAAATGTTCTATTACAAAAGGGTATTAGCTGCCAGGTGGTAAATGCTAGGTGTATAAAACCATTAGATGAATCAATGCTAAATGCCCTTTCTAAAAGCCATAGCAATTGGATTACTTTAGAAGACAATGTATTAACAGGTGGCTTTGGCAGTGCTGTAAATAAATATGTTATTAGCAATAACATAGATGTAGATATTTTAAACTTAGGAATACCTGATGATTTTATACCTCAAGGCAAAGTTGAAGAGCTATTGGAGTTAATATCCCTTGATGCTAATAGTGTTGCTAATAGGATAATGAGCTTTCTAAACAGTAATAAGGAGAATGAGTATGTCCACAACATCAAAACAAAGACTTGACGTACTACTAGTTGAAAAAGGCTTGGTGGAATCCCGAGAAAAGGCAAAACGTATTATTTTGTCCGGCTCAGTATATGTAGCAGGGCAGAAGATTGATAAAGCAGGGACTCTGGTATCACCTCAAGATGAAATCCATATTGAGGGTGATCCTATACCCTTTGTAAGCAGGGGAGGATTAAAGCTTCAAAAGGCCTTGGATATGTTTAAACCACCTGTTAAAGACAGGGTTTATATGGATGTAGGTGCATCAACAGGAGGTTTCACTGATTGCCTACTACAATATGGTGCTAAAAAGGTTTATTCTATTGATGTAGGATATGGTCAGTTAGCCTGGAGCCTGCGTCATGATAAGAGAGTAGTAGTAATGGAGAGAACGAATATTCGAAAGGTAACCAAGGATGATTTTGAGGAGCTACCCCAGGGTGCTGTAATTGATGTTTCCTTTATCTCTCTAAAATTGGTTTTACCTGTTGTAAAAGAGATATTGCTACCTGATAGTCATATAATTGCTTTAATTAAACCTCAATTTGAAGCAGGCAGGGAAAAGGTGGGTAAAAAAGGAGTTGTAAGATCTGCTGAAACTCATAAAGAAGTTTTGGAAGATATTTTATTCGCCTGCCGTCAGTTGGGTTTTGTTATTAAAAACTTAAGCTTTTCTCCCGTTAAAGGTCCAAAAGGAAATATTGAGTTTCTGGTGCATTTGTATTATCACAGTCAGGAAGAGAGCCATTATGATAATAAAGTAGACATTGAAAATCTAGTCGACAAGGTAGTAGAGGCAGCTCATAGTGATTTGAAAGGATAGGGGGAGAATATACATGAAGCGGATAGGACTTTTTACCAATTTATCAAAAGATGTTCACGGGACGAAGACCAGTTGGATAGTGGATAAGGCAAATAGCTTAGGAATAGAAATACTGGTAGCGCCCCATATATATAATCTTATTGGTAAGGGCATAGCAGCTGAGGAAGAAGACTTTTTTTTGCAATCCGATATTGTAATCTCCCTAGGTGGAGACGGTACTTTACTTCATGCAGCATGCAAGGCAGCCCAATACAATAAGCCAATAATGGGCATTAATATGGGTAATCTAGGATTTCTAACAGATACAGACGTGATCCATGCAGAAGATGCACTGCTAGCCTTGAAAGAAAAGCGCTATTTTATAGAAAAAAGAATGATGCTCAAGGGTATAGTGGTTAGGGATAAGAAAGAACAGCTCTCTTTTTTTGCCTTTAATGATATCGGTATAATGAAAGAATTGGTATCAAGGATAATTCATCTTAAGGCAAGTATAAATGGACATGAAATAAATAGTTATTCAGGAGATGGTTTAATAGTTTCAAGTCCTACTGGTTCTACTGCATATTCCCTATCTGCAGGAGGTCCCATTGTCAATCCAAGTCTAGAGTGCCTTATTCTTACTCCAATATGCCCTCACTCCTTAAACGCAAGATCAATTATAACCAATAGCAACGATACTGTGGAGATTGAAGTAATGAGCAAAGACCGCAATATTACCTTGACAGCTGATGGACAAGCTGTAACAACTTTAATTGCCGGTGATAGGCTTTTAGTTAAAAAAGCTGATATTTATGTAGAATTATTACGTACTAAGGATCAGAATTTTTTTGATTTACTTCATGAGAAAATAACAATATAATTAAAATAGATAAGTATAATGGAGGTATTGCTGAAATGAAATACAACCGCCATTCTAAAATATTGGAAATTATCGAAAAAAAGGATATTGAGACCCAAGAGGAATTAGCGGAAGAGCTGCGCAAAGAGGGGATAGATGTTACTCAAGCTACAGTTTCCAGAGATATTAAGGAGCTTCGCTTGGTTAAAGTATTGGCTCCATCAGGTGTCTACAAATATGCTGTTATTGATAATAACAATATGGACATCTCTCCTAAATTGATCCGAGTATTTGCTGAATCCGTATTATCAATAGATTATGCTAATAATTTAATAGTCCTCAAAACTCTTGCTGGCAGTGCTCAGGCAGCCGCATCGGCTATAGATGCTTTTAATTGGAAAGAAATTGTAGGATGTATTGCTGGCGATGACACCATTATGGTGGTTATTCGCGAAAATGAATCTGTAAAAGAGGTTATAGATCGTTTCAAACAAATAATACGGGGTTAGTTAGCTGGTTTTAGTATGCAAAAGATAGTCCAAGTAGATGGGTATAGGGGGGCTGTCATATGCTCATGCATTTATCGGTGAAAAATCTTGCTTTGATAGATCAAATCAATTTGGATTTTGATAGAGGATTAAATATCCTAACAGGTGAAACAGGTGCTGGTAAATCCATCATTATTGATGCAGTCAACTTAATTTTGGGAGATAGAGCCGATAGGGATTTAATTCAAACAGGCAAGGATTACGCTTTTGTAGAAGCTGTTTTTGACATATCTAAACATCCCCATATTGTTCAGATATTAGATGAGTTGGGTATAGAAATGGAAGAAGACGGTAGCTTATTAATAGTTCGGGAACTATCTGCAAGTGGGAAAAATATATGTAGAGTTAATGGTAGAATAGTTACTCTTTCTATATTAAAAAATCTTAGCAGATACTTAGTTGATATTCATGGCCAGCATGAGCATCAATCTTTGCTTAGAATAGAACAACACGAGGAATTATTGGATATGTTGGGAGGCGCCAAGATTGAAAAGTCCAAGGAGAAGGTACGGGAGATATATAATTCATGGAGGCAAATTCATAGAAAAATAAAAAAGCTTTCCCATTTAGGAACGGATGGCGAGAGACGTAAAGATATTCTACAATATCAGATCAACGAAATTGAAAGTGCTAATTTGAGAGAGGGCGAAGAAGAGGAACTAACTCGTGAACGGGACAGGTTAATTAATGCCGAAAAAATTATTAATATTGTAAATTCGGTTTATCAGGATATTTATTCAGGGTCTGGCAGCTATTATTCTGCTTTTGATCTTATAGGAAGATGTGCTTCACAACTAAAGCAAATTGCTGATATAGAACCAGCTTTAGATTCCCTAAGCCAGAGGTTGGAAGAGGTATTTTATCAATTAGAAGATATTGTATACGAAGTAAGAAATTACAGAGATGGATTTGAACATGATCCCTATAGGCTAGAAGAAGTAGAGAAACGGTTGGAAATCATAAGAGATTTAAAGCGAAAATATGGTTCCAATTTAAACGATATATTTTCATATTTAAGAGAAATCAAAGAGGAGCTAGATACTTTAGAAAACAGCCAAGAAATTTTGGATAAGTTATTAAAACAAGAAGAGGACTTATATAATCAATTATTAGAAGCTTGTCATGTTCTATCAAAGCAGCGAAAAGAAACGGCCAAGATCTTTGAGGAACAGCTTAAAAAGCAACTGACAGAATTAGGGATGGAAAAATCCACATTTATGGTTAATATAGAATCTGTAGACAATTTGTCGGATCCTTCTGAGATTAGAGCCAGATTAACTCCTAACGGGTATGATATTATAGAGTTCATGATATCAACTAATCCTGGAGAGCCTGTTAAACCTTTGTCTAAAATAATATCTGGTGGTGAAATGTCTCGTATTATGTTGGCTTTCAAAACCATATTGGCCCAAGTCGACAATATACCTACGCTGATTTTTGATGAGATAGATGTAGGAATTAGTGGACGCATTGCACACGTGGTGGGAGAAAAAATGGGAAACATATCCCGCTCAAGGCAAGTTATTTGCGTTACTCATCTTCCACAGATTGCAGCTATGGCAGATAGTCATTACAAAATTGAGAAACTATATGTAGATACACACACTAGAACAGTAGCTAGCAAATTGGATAATGGTCAGCGTCAAGAAGAGATAGCCAGAATGACAGGTGGCAAGACCTTATCAAAGGTAAATATGGAACATGCATCTGAGCTTATTCGCATGGCGCAGGAATATAAAAGCAAGCTTAATTGAAAATATTTTATATAAATAATTGATTTTTAGGAAAGGGTAACTCCCTTTTCTTTTTTTTGTCTATTTTTACGCATTCTTAACTAGTATAATTCATTTTTATGAGGTTACCTTATTTATATAAAACTAAAACAACATCAAAAACTAAAGTCAAGACAGGAGAATGCTAAAACATGGGAAAGTCAACAATAAAAAAAGTATGCGGCATAGTATTGGCCTTGTTATTTTTATTGCTTAATTATTCGCCTTATGTACAAGATATAAAGAGGCTTCCAAAACAACTGCAAATTTTTTTAGGAGATACCAAAACTTTAGAATTTCATATACCTCTGCCAATAAAAATCGAAGGTGACAATATAAATGTATTGAAATTTAATGGTAATTCATTGAAAGATCAGTATATATATGAGCCAGGACAGTCCTTGTTTATAGAGCCTGTTAATCAAGGGGATGTCGCACTAGATTTTAAGCTTTTTGGCTTAATTCCTATAAAACGTATACAGGTCAAGGTAAACCCGCCAAAAAAATTATATCCAGGTGGCAGTTCCATAGGAGTGTCTTTATATACTAAAGGGGCATTATTAGTTGGTATATCAGAGGTATATGATAAGGATGGAGTCGCACATAATCCTGCGCTAGACGCTGGGCTAAGACCGGGTGATATAATAGACAAAGTTAATGGAATACAAGTAAAAAATGCCCAACACCTTTCAGACTTAGTAAATATTGCTAAACATAAAGGTTTGGAATTAGAAATTATTAGAGGTAATCATATTTTTAAAACTAATATTGTACCAGTTCAGGATTATCATGATGGAAAATATAGGTTAGGTATTTGGGTTAGGGACAGCACAGCAGGGGTAGGAACTCTAACTTTCTATGATGCTGAGAAAAACAATTTCGGCGCATTGGGACATGCCATTACAGATGTAGATACTGGGATCATGCTATCCATTAAAAATGGCGAAATAATGGAGTCCAAAATTATTGATATAAAACAAGGCGAAAAGGGAAATCCAGGGGAACTAAAAGCTGCCTTCTCTAATAAGCAGAAAGTTATTGGAGATTTATTAAAGAATACTCAATTTGGGATATATGGTAAGATGAATAAAGAATTTGATCCCAGCGTATTGGGAGAACCCCTTCCCATATGTTATCAACATGATGTTAAATTAGGACCTGCTAAAATACTATCAACCATTGACGAAGAGGGAATTAAAGAATTTGATGTTGAGATTCAAAAGATAAATTATCAAGATAGGGCCAGCGCTAAAGGAATGGTAATTGAAATTAAAGATCCATTACTTTTAGAGCGTACAGGAGGAATAGTGCAGGGGATGAGTGGAAGTCCTATAATTCAAGATGGAAAAATAGTAGGGGCTATAACCCACGTTTTTGTTAATGATCCTAAAAAAGGATATGGGATTTTTATCGAATGGATGCTGGAGGAAGCTGACAAAATAATAGACCAGAATAATTAAAAAATTTTGAAATTACTAACTTAATAAATAATTTTAATATAAGCAGGCAGGAAAATACAGTTCATTGTCGAATATAATTAAAAGAGCTTAAAAGCAGTCATCTTTCTGATATAAAGGCATGTAATAATATGACAATTTTATTATGTCTCTCGCTAGATTATTCATTTATTATGTAAAAAAATATAAAAGATATAAAAGATAATAAGGGGGTTAACAAAATATGAAGAAAAAGATCTCAGTGCTAATCGCTGACGATAACAAGGATTTTTGTGATATAATCAGCGAATATTTACAGAAACAGGAAGATATACAAGTTGTGGGAGTGGCAAATGATGGTTTGCAGACCATTGATATGATATTGCAATTGAAGCCTGATGTAGTTATATTGGATATTATAATGCCCCATCTAGATGGATTAGGTGTGCTGGAAAAGCTAAACCAGGAAAAATTGGATATCTATCCCAAAATAATCATACTATCGGCAGTAGGGCAAGACAAAATAACACAAAGGGCTATGTTAATGGGAGCCGATTACTATATTGTTAAGCCATTTGATTTAGAATTGCTGGTAAAACGGTTAAGAGAAATAACCCTTGATTTAGACAATGAAGTTCAACAAAGAACTATTAGCATGATAACGGAGAATCCTGAAATTACTTATCAAACAGTTACCACGGTTAATAAGAATAGTTCCTTAGAATCAGATATAACCAATATAATTCATGAAGTTGGAGTACCTGCTCATATTAAGGGATATCAATATTTGAGAGAAGCCATCCTTATGGTGGTAAAAGATGTGGATCTTTTGAGTGGAATAACAAAGGAACTATATCCTGGTATAGCTAAAAAATATAATACTACTCCCAGTAGAGTAGAAAGAGCAATTCGCCATGCCATTGAAGTAGCTTGGAGTCGTGGTCGTATTGAAACAATAAACAAACTTTTCGGCTATACTATACATGACGAAAAAGGAAAACCCACTAATGGAGAGTTTATTGCCATGGTGGCAGATAAATTAAGAATGCAGTCAAGGAATATTGGATAGATAATAGTTTTAAAAAAGCCTCGTTTACGAGGCTTTTTTTTGTGAATAATTAGAAATAATATGTAAATGATAGATAGTAGAGGTTAGCAAATGAGGTGAAGGGAATGCTAATTAAAGGGAATGCAAAGAAAAATACCAGAACTAAGGCCCTCATATCTCAATTAACACCAAATGATATTGCTGTTATTCATCATATGGATATTGATGGCGTAGCGGCAATGCAGTTGGTTGAAAAAAAAGTAAAGGCAGTTATAAATGCTGTTTCTTCAGTTAGCGGTAAATACCCCAACAGAGGTCCAAAGATTTTACTCAATGCAGGTATTCCCATAATTGATAATATAGGCCAGGAAGCCTTTGATAAAATATCCAATAATGATTTTTTAGAAATTCATGAAAACCAATTGAGGATAAATGGATCATATTTGTGCGATATAAAATTCTTAACACAAGAGGATATTGAATCAAAGATGAAGGAAGCCAGGGCTAATATCTGGAGTGTATTAGATAGTTTTATTGAAAATACCTTAGATTATGCCAGAAAAGAGAAGGAGCTAATAATAAGCCCCGTATCATTGCCCAATATATATACTAATATGGAGGGACGGCATGTACTGATTGTGATAAGGGGTAATAATTACCGTGAAGATTTAAAGGCTATACGTACCTATATCGAAGAGGTAAATCCTATTATGATAGGAGTTGATGGGGGGGCAGACGCCCTTTTGGATTTTGGTTATTGTCCCGATATTATTATTGGAGATATGGATAGTGTTAGCGATAATTGCCTAAAGAAATGCAAGGAGATTGTTGTTCATGCCTACTCTGATGGTACCTGTCCAGGAATGAAGCGAATAGAGAAGTTGGGATTAAAAGCAGTTAAATTTCCCTTTGTGGGTACCAGTGAAGACGCCGCATTAATCCTTGCATACGAAAAAAATGCAGAACTAATAGTAACTGTGGGCAGCCATAATAATATGATTGATTTCTTAGAAAAAGGCCGACCTGGAATGGCTAGTACTATGCTAGTGCAGATGAAAGTAGGGCATAAGGTTGTAGATGCAAAAGGGGTTAGCGAACTATACAAAAATAGATTAAAACCCAGTTACATTGCTGCATTATTTTTAGCGGCTTTATTTCCTTTGACCATAGTAGCAAAAACCTCTCCTTTACTCAAGGAATTATACCAACTTGTATCCTTACGTATGCGAATACTATTAGGTTTATAAATAGAATGTTGATTTAAAGGTGGACTTTGATGGTGAACATGAAATATTATCTCATATTATTAATAAGCGTTTTTCTATCCTTAGGTATAGGAATTGCCATAGGAATTTCCCTGGAAAGCAAAGATGTATTGGCAAAACAACATAGCATACTAGCGCAGCGGTTAGAAGAAGAATTTGCAGTAATTCGCAGTGAAAATCAGCAGCTTAAAGAAGCACTTACATCTTTAGAGGAATCTGAAAGGGAGAATAAAAAAATTTATCAATCCATATTTGATGCTATAGTGAAGAATAAGCTAGATGGATTAAAGGTATCCTTGATAGAAGTAGGTGATCAGGGAGATCTTTCAAGTATTATTAGTTTATTAAAGATTTCAGGTGCTTCTATAGAGTCAAGTATAACCTTTGATTCAAAACTATTTGAAGAAAATCAACTTTTAGATGACGCAATAATTGCATGGGGACAGATAGGTCCAGATAAATCTCAATTATACAATCAATTAGCAGAAAATCTCATGAACTGTCTATTGAAAGGCTCCTATACGCCATTAATTAAAGATCTCAACAAATTAAATTTATTGCACAGCTCCATCGGTATCCAAAAAAGCTATGATGTAATTATATTAGCTTGTAACGATAAAAGTAGCAATAAAAGATATATTGAACAATTTAATAAAACTTTTATTGAATTATGCAAAGAAAATAACATTCCCATAATTATTATTGAAAATCAAGAAACAAATATAATAGATATAGCTCAATACAAGAAGCAGGGTATTTCTACCGTTGATCATGTTGATACTTTATATGGAAAGCTTTCTTTAATCTCTCTCCTCTATGGAAATACTGGTAACTATGGCTATAAAGAAGGCTCACAAGGTATTTTACCAGAGGAATTATTTCCCGCTGAAATATATTTTGATAAAAAAGAAGAGATAATAGAAGTTGAATAGCAACTAAAAGAGGAGGAAGAAATGTATCCAAAAGATATAGGGATAATAATTCCCGCTTATAATGAAGAAGAACGTTTAGGTAGCACCATTAAGGCCCTAAAAGAGCTACATATAGTTAAAGACATTTTGGTAATAGATGATGGATCTGTGGACAGGACTAGAGAAATTGCAATAGAGGAAGGGGTAAAACTTATAGCTCTGAATAAAAATATGGGTAAAGGCTATGCCCTAAAAGAGGGGATCGATCATTTAGATAATTCAATTATAGTTTTTTTAGACGCTGATATTGGCGAAACTGCTAAGGAAGTCACAAAGTTAATATATCCATTGCTGGAGGATAAAGCTGATGTTACCATAGGAAGAATATCACCTACCCCTGGCAAGGGAGGTTTCGGGATAGTTAGAGGACTAGCTCAAAGGGCATTTGAATCTTTAACAGGGGAAAAATGTGTTAGCATACTTTCTGGACAGAGAGCTTTTAAAAGAGAGGTATTGGACAAGGATTTGTTAAATTATAGGAGATATGGAATTGAGTTTGGTATGACAGTAGACCTAGTACAGAGAAATTTGCGTATTCTAGAGGTGCCAGTTGATATAAGACATAGAGTTACGGGAAAAGACTATAGGGGGTTTGTGCATCGGGGAAAACAGTTTTGGGATATATTGATGGTAATTTTACAAAAGAGATTAAGCAGTTTTTTTCAGAAGGAGGCAAATTAGTGATTGTGTTCTTATACCTTATATCAATCATAATAGCATCATCACTTACTTGGTATATAAAACCTAGACTTACTGATATCTTAAGGGAAAACAATATGGTTGCAACTAATTATTCAGGCAGGGTTGTAATTAATGGAGCCGGGCTTATTTTTTTTATTCCATGTATATTATCAGTATTTTTCTTATGGAATTTAATTGATTTAAATAGCATGGTTATTTATATATCACTACTATTATCCATGACGTTAGTGGGATATATAGATGATTCTCTAGGAGCAAGTACTACAAAGGGTTTAAGAGGTCATATTAAAGTAATGATTTCTGGGGAAATCTCTACTGGTATTATAAAGCTTATAGTTGCTTTGATAATGGGGATAGTGATTTCAGCAGTTTACTTTTCAAGTTTGTTGGATATAGTTTTTCACGCCATTTTGTTTTGTCTTTGTGTAAACTTTATTAATCTACTGGATTTGAGGCCAGGCCGTAGCATTAAGGGATTTTTTCTTTTTACCTTGTTCATATCTTTGGCATCTGGATTAAAAAGCCTTTGGATGTTATTGCCTATATACAGCAGCCTTGCAGTATATATAAGAGATGAGATGCAAGAAGTTTATATGTTAGGAGACACAGGTGCCAACCTTTTAGGAGGAGTTTTGGGTATATATACATTAAATGCGGCTTATCCTGGAGTTAAGCATGGGCTCTTTATAATATTGTTGCTTTTGCATATTCTTGCTGAATTTAAGTCCTTTTCTAAAATTATCGATACTGTACCCTTATTAAAATATCTGGATAGTTTTGGTCAATTAAGGAAAGAGAGGGCCTAGTTAGCCTATGATAGAATTTAAAAAAGCTAAAGTAAAAAAAATAGAAAAGACAGAGCAATATCTACAAGAGGTTTATCTTGAAATAGACCATCCTTGTAAGAGTGCCTATAATTATATTCAAATGACAGGATTGGTAAAACCCGGTGATGTTGTTTTGGCGAACACGACTGCTTGTACCTTAAATCTAGGTACAGGTGGGTATCATTATATTATGGCCAATTTTAGCGCCAGCACTTGTAAAGAACCGCTTGGACAGGGGCATGGTATGAAATTGAAATATACGCCAAATCAAATAAATGTTCTTTTTTCTGAAGAACAGGACAGCCCTTTACATAAAAAATTTTATAATAAGTTAGCCCTTAAAGGAAAATTGGTTTTTATCGGGGAATTACATAGCATGATTGTACCTTTATGCTCTCATATCAAATATAGTAGTGAGAATAAAAGAATTGCTTGCATAATTACAGATCATGGTGCATTACCTGTTTGGCTGAGCAAAAATATAAGATTATTAAAATCTAAGGGACTACTGGATACAGTTATTTCTATAGGTAATGCTTTTGGTGGAGATTATGAAAGCGTAAACATTTATACTGCTTTACAGCTAGCAGCAAATATCCTCGATATGGATGCAATAATAATAACAATGGGCCCTGGTATCCTAGGTACAGGAACCCCTTTTGGATTTAGTGGTTTAGAATTGGGGTTTTATCTTGATTTTTGCTATAATAAGGGAGCCCAAGCATTATACATTCCAAGAATCTCTTTTAGAGATAATCGCAGTCGGCACTATGGAATAAGCCATCATTTTATAAATATTTTTAAAGAACTGGTTACAAGACCTGTGCCTATTGTTCTGCCCGATATGGACCGCAATAAAAATCGTTATGTTATAAAACAATTAAAGGATTCAGGCCTTTTGTCTAAACATCCTATAGCTTTTAGGAATGGCAAGAAAATAATTTATTCTTTATCCAAATATGGATTAAATCCTACCACTATGGGAAGAGGATTTGATGATGATCCAGAATTTTTTTATGCCTTAGGAGCGGTTGTAGAATATGTTTTAATGAAGGTGTAAATAAAGCATATATTTATTTTATACAGCATATTTATCAGTATAACATCCATCTATACCATGCATGGGTTCCAAAGGGGGACTGGCGTTTGTGGGACATATTAAAGAGACAATGGATTTTACATATAAAGGATAATCCGATAACTTATCTATTAGTAGTATTTATTTTTACAACTGGTATTATGGCTGGTGCTTTTACAGTAATATCATTATCATCCCAACAAAAGCTAAATGTCGGGATCTTTTTACAGGAGTTTTTCAATAGTCAGCAAAGTCTTTCTATAAATCGATGGGCTATTTTTAAGGAATCTTTGTGGCAGCATTTTGTTACTGTGTTTTTTATTTGGTTTTTTGGCATTTTTGTATGGGGTTCTCCTTTTATTTTAACCATTATAGGAATAAGAGGATTCTCCTTTGGATTTACCATTGGTTTTATGGTAGAGTATTATAGATTTGGTGGATTCTTGTTTTCTTTAGCTTGCATACTTCCCCAATCACTTGTATACGTTCCATGCTATATTGGTATAGGCATAATATCTATGCTATTTTCACTAAAAAAGAATCGTCGACGAGAAAAGGTAAGTCAATATACTGCAAGAATAGCAATAGTTTTTCTGATTTTATTAATAGGCGTGTTTATTGAGACCTTTATATCTCCTTTCTTATTTCCTCTATTTATCTGGATTTTCCGATAATGTAAAAGGTTAGCAAAATAATTATATGAGAAAAGAGGAATTTAGATTTTTTTGTTGAATAAGTTATAAAAGCTATTTATATAAATTGTCGGGGAGTTTTGTTTATGAATGATGATTTTGTCCAATACGAGTCTTATTTAAGCAAAGAGAAATCTTTATCTTCTAATACTTTGGAATGTTATATGAGGGATATAAGACAGTATAAGGATTATATGAATTCTATAGGTATTGATGATATTAGTCTGGTCAATAAATCTCATATTAAAAATTATCTTAATAGAATGGAAGAAGAGGGAACTTCCCCGTCTACAATTTTAAGGAAATTATCCTCTATAAGAAGCTATTATAGGTTCTTAGTAAAGAAAAACAAGATTTCTCAAGACCCTACGGAGAATTTGGAAGGTCCCAAAAATCAGAGAAAGCCGCCTAGTATTTTGACTATTAATGAAATAAATAAGCTGATGGACCAGCCCCAGGGAGACAATCCAAAAGCCATTAGGGACAAGGCGATGTTGGAGCTCTTATATGGGACAGGCATTAAAGTATCAGAACTTATAAACCTAAACATTGATGATGTAGATATTAATAGTGGAAAAATAAAATGCTGTAGTGCAAACAAGGAGAGGAGTGTAAAGGTAGGGAATAGGGCTCTTATTTTCCTCAAGATATATCTAAATGAAGCTAGAAAACAATTAGTACGCAATAAAAATGAAAAAGCTTTATTTGTGAATTTCCATGGCAAAAGGATGACCAGGCAAGGTTTTTGGAAAATTGTTAAGTTTTACACGGAGAAAGCAGAAATCAATAAAGATATTACTCCTCACACTCTAAGGCATTCATTTGCTATACATATGCTGAACAATGGAACCGATATCCGTGTTGTTCAGGAGATATTGGGTCATTCTGATTTATCCACTACCCAAATCTATACTCATTTAATAGATAACCTAAAATAAGGGCAGTAAAAATATGGATAGTAAATAAATTGTTTACATAATTAAGATGCCATCACTATAGTTTCAACCACATATATTGTATAACATCCATCCTAAATGGAGAATCTATTGATAAATGATATAGGTTCAAAGATAGATATTTAGGAGGGATAAGGTTGAACAACAGGTTAATCAAAGTGACGGCATTATTTTTATGCCTTTCTAGCCTAGTAATCTTCCCCATGAATATTTTTGCTCAGGAAATGCCCTTTGAGCTACAATCTAAATCAGCTTTATTGATGGACTATGACACAGGTACCATACTATATGAGAAAAATCCTCATGAGAAGTTGCCTATTGCAAGTATCACCAAGATAATGACAACCCTTTTAGCATTAGAAGCCATTGAAGACGGGAGAATAAGTCTTGGTGATGAGGTAGTTATTAGTGAGCATGCAGCCAGCATGGGTGGATCTCAGGTGTTTTTGTCAGCTGGTGAAAAATTACCCATATCTGCACTGCTGAAAGCTATTATTGTAGCATCCGCTAATGATGCTAGTGTTGCTTTAGCCGAAAAAATTTCTGGGACAGTTGAAACCTTTGTTAGTAAGATGAACGAGAAGGCTAAAGAGCTTGGTATGGAGAACACATATTTTTCAGATTGTACAGGTTTATCTGACGAAGGTAACTATTCCACTGCCTACGATATTTCTATCATGTCGCGAGAATTACTCAAATACCCTTTATTTTTCCAATGGAGTACTATTTGGTTGGATAATCTAGAGGAATCAGAGAACAACACCATGCTAACCAATACCAACCGTCTAGTACGATTTTATGAAGGATGTGACGGAATAAAAACTGGATCAACATCAAAAGCAAAAAGCTGCTTAGCTGCTACTGCAAAAAGAGGCAATTTACGCCTTATATCCATTGTTTTAGCTGCGCCTACATCAAAGATTAGGTTTGATGAGGCTGCAAAACTCATGGATTATGGCTTTGCAAACTACGAAGCTGTACCTTTGATTAAAAAAGATTCTGTAGTTCAAAAGAATATAGCAGTTACTGGAGGAAAAGAAAAGGAAATAGCGGGGGTGGCAGCTAGAGACTATTCATTATTACAAAAAAAGGGAGAGCCCAGTGAATATCAAATGGATGCTATAATAGATCAACCAATAAAGGCTCCTATAAAAGCCGGCCAAAAGATTGGTTATTTAAGCATTAAACAAGATGGTAAGGATATAGGAACTGTTGATATTTTAGCAGACCGGGATGTAAATAAAGCAGAAATCTATGATTATTTTAAGCAAATTATCCAAGACTGGGTATCAGCCTCTCCTAGTAATGAAACATAATAATTAAATTGTTGGCAATAGATGAAAAGTGTGCTAAAGCACACTTTTTATGTTATAATAAATTTATTAAAATTTCATAAGCTTACATTTAATTAATTCAACCTGTTGCGCAATTAATAACTACAACAGGCATTATAATAAATTAGCATAACGAATTAATTTATTTAAAGATATGTAGTGGGTGGATTAAAGCCTTAATAAGTGAGGGACAATCTATGCTTGACAGATTAAATTTAATAGATATATTATATAGTTTACCAGCAATTTTTTTAGCATTTTCTTTTCATGAATTTGCTCATGCTTTTGTAGCTTATCATATGGGTGATGCTACTCCAAAGCTACAAGGACGTTTAACATTAGATCCTTTATCCCATGTAGATTGGATCGGCCTTATTATGTTTGTCATATTTGGGTTTGGTTGGGCCAAGCCTGTACAGGTTAACCCTTCCAATTTTAAAAATCGCAAGTGGGGGGACATTTTAGTATCCTTAGCTGGGCCTATGGCAAATATATTCTTGGCCTTTTTTACTTTATTGATTGTTCAAATATTATCTTTCTCTAGCAATATAAATAGTGGCATGGCTATCTTATTATCAATATTATATAAGATTGTATCTTTGAATATAGTTTTTGCTTTCCTTAATTTGATTCCAGTTCCTCCATTTGATGGATATAAGATAGCTAAAAATTTGTTTTTCAGAAAGAACATAAAATTTTTTTGGCTATTAGAAAGATATAGCATGATAATACTGTTTGCCATGATATTATTGAATGCATTTAGCTTCTTGATTAGGATTCCCTATACCTTTACTTATAAATATATGGACCGTTTTACAGCTTGGATTGTGAATTTTTTCTTTTAAGGACATTTAATGTGGGAGGATTATATGGATTATCATGTCAAACTTGATATGTTTGAGGGTCCTTTGGACCTCTTGCTGCACCTAATATCTAAGGCTAAAATTAAGATAGAAGACATATCCATTACTGAAATCACTGAGCAGTATTTAGATTACCTAGATAAAATGAAGGAATTTGATGTAGAAATCGCCAGTGAGTTTTTGGTTATGGCTGCTACTTTATTATATATAAAGTCCCGCTCATTGCTACCCAAACTAAAAGATGAAGAGCAAGAAGAGGCAGATCCAGAACAAGATCTTATTAGAAGATTATCAGAATATAAGAAGTATAAAGAAGCAAGTGAAAAGTTAAGGGAGAGAGAAAATATATATTCCAACATCTATTATAAGTTGCCTGAGGAATTAGTTGATGAAAAGGAAAAAAGCTATTCTACTTTAATAGAAGGGGACGCTAATGATCTGCTATTGGCGTTTTTGAAGTTAATGGCTCAAAGGAATTTCCAGAAGACTGAAAGAAGGGTATATCCTATTATCAGGCGATCAGTTACCGTTTCTCAAAGAATACAGGAAATTAAGGACATTCTCTATAAAACTTATCAATGTAGTTTCTTTCAACTCTTGGAAGATAACTGTCACCGCTCTGATGTAGTGGTAACTTTTTTAGCCTTACTTGAGATGTTAAAGGATAATCAAATACGTATATATCAACAAGGGCAATTTGAAGACATTATTATTAGGAGGGCTTAGTAGAGGAGATGGATGAACGTGATATCATGGGCCTTATAGAGACTTTATTATTTGTCTCTGGAGATGCTATTCCTGTAAAAAGAATAGCTGATTTTTTGGATATGGATTTGAGAAAAACGAGAAAACTAATGGAAAAATTAATTGATGTTTTTAATTTTGAACGCAGGGGTTTACAAATTATACGCGTAAATGATAGTTATCAATTAGCCACTCGGCCGGAATATGGGGAATACATAGAAAAATTTTTTGGAGGAGACAAAAAACAAACTTTATCCCAAGCTGTTTTAGAAACTTTATCTATTATTGCGTATAGACAGCCCATTACCCGTATGGACATTGAGCTAATTAGGGGTGTTAAATGTGAATATGCTATCAATGTCCTGATGGAAAAAGGTTTGATTAAAGAAGTAGGAAGAATGGAGGCTCCAGGAAGACCAATTTTATACGGCACAACAGACTTATTTCTAAAAAGCTTTGGATTAACATCTTTAGAAGAATTGCCTCCTTTAGAAGAATTAGAAGAATAATAAGTATCAATCTAGCCCCATGTATTTTTTTTATTAATTGTGAAAAAATAGCAAATATAGCTATATGATGGGGTGTCTGGATTGATATATTTTTTTATTGTTCTAATGTTTGTCCTTTTATTTGTCATTTTTATAAATTTTGAGTTAGACATCAAAATAAGAATACAGAATAAAAGCAATTATGTTTCTTTAGTCCTCAGATTGTTAAGAGGTTTAATACGTATAAGATTTAATTTGTCACTTGAAGCATTGGAAAAAGGGGCTTTTTATTTGATTATAAGAAAAATGGATAGCGACTTTGAGCATAGTTTCAGGATGGAAGAAATTTTTGATATGTTTAAAAGAAATCGTACAAAATACACTAAATTCTCCCAACATATAAAATATTTAGCTTCTAAAATTAATATTCAGTGTTTAAATCTAGATATGAAGTTTGGTCTACATGATGCAGCTCAAACAGCATTAGTATATGGTTCTGCAATAACTATTTTATCTTCTATAAAAGGTTACTTGCTTAGCAAATTTGGCTTAAATAATATCAAAATTAGGCTAGTACCTTATTTTAATGAGACAAAACTTGACTTAGTTTTGGGCTGTATAATCAATATCAGATTAGGTCATATTATTATTACAGGAATTAGAATGCTTTTACACAGCATAAAAGGTGGTGATAATATTGGAAGGACATCCTATAGAAAATATAATGAAAACCACTATGGAAAATATTAAAGAAATGATTGATGTAAACACCATTGTAGGCGATGCAGTTGAAACCTCTGAAGGGACGGTTATAATACCAGTATCAAGGGTATCTTTTGGCTTTGTAGCTGGTGGTGGAGAGTATGGGGAAGATCTTCCGATGGATAAAGGCAATAGGATATCAGAATCCATAAGTAGCTCTAGTCAAGATTCCCTTCCTTTTGCGGGTGGAACTGGCGCAGGTGTGTCAGTAAACCCTATCGCCTTTTTAGTGGTAAGCAAGGATAAAATTAAATTACTACCAGTAAACTTCAATACAACAGTAGACAGGGTTGTTGAATTGGTACCACAGGTAGTTGATCAGATACAGGATTTAATTGATAAAAACAAAATAAAGAGACAGGGTACCACTATTACTCAGGAGTTTACGCAATAAGGCAGCTATGACTGCCTTATTATTTTGAGCAAAACTTATGCCTAATTGACAAATTTTTATCTATTAAAAATTTGAACTAGAATCCTGTTTAATATTGTTGTATACTATTTATGGTGCTATATAATGAGGGATAATATTTGGATTTTTCCTTTTTACTAAATTTGGCAAGGGGTTATGCAATTAATGGAGCGATTACAAAAGTTTATGGCAAGGTGTGGAGTTGCTTCCAGAAGGAATTGTGAAAATATTATCAAACAAGGAAGAGTAATGGTTAATGGAGAAATAGTACGTACTATGGGAATAAAGATTAACCCTAATACAGATGTTGTAAGAGTTGATGGAAAGGTAATAAGTCCAGAAAAAGAACATGTATATATACTTTTGAATAAACCTGCGGGTTATATTACTAGCGTTACTGATCCCCAAGGACGTCCCACAGTCTTAGATTTAATTGATAAAATTGATAATCGAATATATCCTGTGGGGAGGCTAGACTATGAGTCAGAAGGATTACTGTTGCTTACAAATGATGGTGAATTAGCATATTATCTAACTCATCCTAAATATGAGATTGAAAAACAATATAAAGTTGTAGTAGTTGGAAATCCAGATGAAAGAGATATTGAAATTTTACGAAAAGGTGTTGATATTGGAGGTTATATTACTTGGCCTGCCCAGGTAGAAAGAATTAAAAGCAATAAAGATAATTCTGTGTTTAGAATTGTTATACATGAGGGTAAGAATAGACAGGTTAGAAGAATGTTTGAGGTAATTGGGCATCCTGTAATACATTTGCGCAGAGAAAGACTAGCAAATATAAACCTAGGATCTTTAAAAGTAGGGGAGTGGAGATATTTAACTCAAAAAGAAGTTGATGAATTAAAAGCAATAGCCTTAAATAGGAATTGATAGAACGGGGGAAAATATAGTGTTGCACTTTAGAAAAATGGACATTGAAGATCTTGAACTTATTTATTCTAATGATTATTTGAGACCTCTGTTAACTGTTGCCCCTATAGGAGAGAAATTTGGGGTATTAGTTGATGAAGAAGGTGCCATAAAAGGAGGCCTTACTGGATATATTGATGAGCAAGGTGCAATGATACAGATGATTATGGTGCCGGAAGGACCTGAACATTCACAGCTCAAAGAAGGATTATTAAGGGCAACTGTATATATGTTGGACAGAGAAAATATAAAAATTATTTTTTATAAAGGAAAGATAGATAATATATTCAGGTTTGTTGGTTTTCAAGAATCAAAGGATATTAGTACCTTGCCTAATCTGGAAATTGGCAAATTAATTATTGATAACATAGAAAAGGGTTCCTTTAGTTTTTTAGAGGTAGAAAAATTTTTTGATCATACATGTAGTTAAAAGGTTTATATACAAAAAATAAATAAAAAATAAGAAGGAAAAAAGGATATAGATGTAGAATATAAGAAGATAGGCGAGAATGTGTATTTTTACACTTTCAATATATATATATGGAGGGTTATGAATGAGCGTAGAAAAGAAGATTCAGGAGATGCAAGAACGCAAGGTCGCCATTCGCCAAGGCGGAGGACCTGAGAGAATTGCAAAGCAGCATCAAAGCGGAAAACTGACTGCACGTGAAAGAATCGAAAAGCTAGTAGATCCTGGTAGCTTTGTTGAGATCGATGCTTTTGTGCAGCACCGCTCTACAGAATTTGGAATGGACAGCGTAAATGCTCCTGGGGATGGGGTAGTAGCGGGATACGCTACCATTGATGAAAGACCAGTTTATCTATATGCCCAGGATTTTACTGTGATTGGCGGATCTTTAGGCGAAATGCACGCCAAAAAAATAACTAAAGTTCAGGATATGGCAATGAAGATGGGATGTCCTATTA
>ERZ773359.3037-NODE-3037-length-19992-cov-4.870291_pt1 | contig 19992 bp, 17 predicted proteins | sample MGYA00374955_ERZ773359 | MGnify/ENA primary metagenome ERZ773359 (study PRJEB29098, sample SAMN04486028) | biogas fermenter metagenome | study: EMG produced TPA metagenomics assembly of the Biogas fermentation microbial communities from Germany - Plant 4 DNA1...
GTTCACAAATGATTTTTATACAAAATTTTCTATGTATACTTGTTTTTTTATTTATTCATGCTATACTACAGATAAGTAATTTCCAATGGATTATACTATTTGCCTTATACCCTCTCCGGTTTTCAGGATCAAGGGTCAAGTCAAGATATGTATATCCAGAAAACTAAGGGAGGATTAAGGAAATCATGGCTGACAAAACTTTATCATGTAAAGATTGCGGCGCAGAATTTGTTTTCACCACTGGTGAACAGGAATTCTACAAGGAAAAAGGGTTTGAAAACGAACCACAGAGATGCCCAGCTTGCAGAAAAGCAAGAAAACAGCGCAGGAATAATTTCAGAGGGCAGAATTATTAATTAAAATTTAAGGAGAGCTTGGCTCTCCTTTTAATTTGCCTTTTTTGCGAATTCGGTAAGCCATCACCCGGCTCAGGTATCTCCTGCTTTTTCTAAAATGGCATGTTTCGCTGCCCAATACCGTATCACGCCTTCCTGCTTATAACAAGACCGTTCTCATCCGCGTCCACCAGCACCGTGTCACCTGTTTCAATGTCACCTTTAATAAGCAGCCTGCCCAATTCGGTCTCCACATGCTTTTGCACGAATCGCTTAATTGGCCTTGCTCCAAATTCCGGATTCCATCCTTCGTCAACAATATAATCCAGCGCTTTATCAGTGTATTCGATGTCCATATCTTTTTCTGCGAGTCTTGATGACAATGACTTTAATACAAGCTTGACTATTTCTTTTACCTCCTGCCTGGTCAGGGGTTTAAAGAGGACTATATCGTCGGTACGGTTAAGGAATTCAGGCCTGAACACATAACGAAGCTCGCTTTGAACATTTTCCCGGACGTCATCATCAATTACCCCCTTTTCCCCAACCTTTTCAAGGAGGTATTGGCTTCCGATATTAGAGGTCATGATAATTACAGTATTCTTGAAGTTGACAACCCTGCCCTTGCTGTCTGTAAGCCTTCCGTCATCCATAATCTGGAGCAATATGTTGAATACATCCGGATGGGCTTTTTCTATTTCGTCAAACAGAATAACGCTGTATGGCCTTCTTCGGACTGCCTCTGTAAGTAATCCGCCTTCTTCATAGCCCACATACCCGGGAGGCGCGCCGATAAGCTTTGCGACAGAATGCTTTTCCATATATTCGCTCATGTCAAAACGGATCATATTTTCTTCGGTATCAAACAGGGCTTCTGTCAAAGCTCTTGCAAGCTCAGTCTTTCCTACGCCTGTGGGGCCCAGGAAAATAAAAGAACCAACGGGACGCTTGATATCCTTCAATCCTGCCCTTGCCCTTAGGACGGCATCCGAGACGGCAGTTACGGCTTCATCCTGGCCTATAACCCGCTCATGAAGTATTTTCTCCAGATTCAACAGCTTCTCCTTTTCTTCCTGCTGGAGTTTAGTAACAGGTATGCCTGTCCACTTGGATATTATTTCTGTTATTTCATTTTCGGTAACCGCCTCTTTAAGCATTCTGTCCCTTGCCTGGATTTGTTTTTCTTTCGCAAGAGATGCTTCAAGGGCGGGCAGTTTTCCATATTTCAGCTTGGCGAGTGTTTCAAGGTCGTAGTTTCTCTCAGCCTCCTGGATCTGGAGTTTGACATTTTCAAGTTCTTCTTTTAGTTCCTTCTCCTTCTTAATATTTTCTTTCTCAAGTTCCCACTGGGCTTTCATCTCATTGGCCTTATCCCTTAACTGCGCCAATTCAGATTCTATGGCTTTAAGTCGTTCTTCGGAGCCCCTGTCATTCTCCTTGTTCAGAGCCTGCTGTTCAATTTCAAGCTGCATGATTCGTCGCATTATTTCATCAAGCTCTGCAGGCATGCTGTCTATTTCGGTCCTTAACATAGCTGCCGCCTCATCCATTAAGTCAATTGCTTTGTCAGGCAAAAATCTGTCTGTGATATACCTGTTTGAAAGAACAGCACTGGCGATGATGGCTCCGTCTGTAATGCGAACGCCGTGGTGTATCTCAAAGCGCTCTTTGAGCCCGCGAAGAATGGAAATGGTGTCCTCAACAGTGGGCGGTTCCACCATGACAGGTTGGAAGCGTCTTTCAAGGGCTGCGTCCTTTTCGATATACTTCCTGTATTCATCCAAAGTGGTTGCCCCGACGCAGTGAAGTTCACCCCTGGCAAGCATTGGCTTCAGTATGTTGCCCGCGTCCATGGCACCTTCTGCCTTTCCCGCGCCGACTATATTATGAATTTCATCAATAAAAAGAATAATCTGACCGTCAGAAGCTTCAATTTCTTTGATGACAGCTTTAAGCCTTTCTTCAAATTCACCCCTGAATTTCGCTCCGGCAATCAAAGCTCCCATGTCCAGTGCAAAAACAGTTTTATTCTTCAGCCCGTCGGGCACATCCCCCTTAAGGATCCTCTGGGCAAGTCCTTCAACAATGGCGGTTTTTCCTACTCCGGGTTCTCCGATAAGCACAGGGTTATTCTTGGTCCTGCGGGATAATATTCTTATAACACGCCTTATTTCCGCATCCCTGCCTATTACAGGATCAAGTTTCCCCTGCCTTGCCAATTCCACAAGATCACGGCCGTATTTCTCCAAAGCCTGGTAATTCATTTCAGGGTTCTGACTTGTTACCCTTTGATTGCCTCGAATTTTCTTCACGGCTTCCACAAAGGAATCATAAGTTACTCCATAGTTTTTCAGTAAGCTTGATGTATATCCGTTTCTCTCTGCTATTAAAGCCATGAAGATATGTTCAACGCTCACATACTCGTCATTTAATTTCTTAGCTTCATCCTTGGCAACAATAAGCGCCTGGTTGAAGCGGCGGGTTGCGTATACTTCGGTCGCAGCACTTCCATAGATTTTCGGCCTGCGTTCGAGTTCCTGATTAAGCTGATGGGAGATATCGCCGGGATTAACACCCAGCACCCATAAAATTCGGGGAATCAGGCCATCTTCCTGTTCTACCAGCGCCAAAGCCAGATGTTCAGAATCAACCTGCTGCTGATCCATTTTTATGGCAAGCTCACGAGCCAGCACAATCGACTCCTGAGCCTTTTCTGTAAACCTATCCAGATTCATTTTTATCACCTCTCATGCAAGTAAGTCTTCAGCCATCAAGTTCCTTGAGTTTACGAAATAATTCAAGCTGCTTCTCATTCAAGTGTGGGGGATTGTTGATTGATACCTTTAAGTACAGATCCCCGCGCCCTCCGATACTGTTGGGGTACCCCTTTCCCGGAATCCTGATACTTTCACCGCTTCTGATTCCAGCGGGAACCGACACAATTATCCTGCCGTCGGGAGTAGTGACTGTCTCTTTCCCGCCAACTGCCGCAGTCCATGGTTTTATTTCGAATTTCTGTATCAAGTCAGTACCATTGATAGTTATATCTTCGTCTTTGAAATTTACAACAAGCAGCAAATCTCCGTCTGGCCCTCCGTTTCTCCCTTTTCCGCCCTGGCCTTTCAAACGGATTTTCCCGTTAGGCTGTATTCCCCGGGGAATTTTAATGGCCAGTTTTTTCATCCCGGAAGGAGTTCTGATGGAAATTTGCTTTTCATTTCCCATTATTCCGTCGGCAACAGAAATCTTTATTTCTGTTTCTATGTCCTCGCCCTTTTGGGCAAAGGCATGTCCCGAAGAAAAGCCTCTATGTTTAAAGCCTGCGTCGCCCATCCCAAATAAATCATCCAGGTTAATTCCGCCGCTTCCAAAAAACATATCAAAAAAGTCGCTGAACCCGCTTGAGCCCCTGAATTCATAACGGGCATTCCGGGTATTGAATCCAAACTGGGAAGGGTCAAAATCATACCCGTTGGCAAAATTAAACCTGCTGCCAAGCTGGTCATATTTCCGACGCTTCTCGGGATCACCCAGAACTTCATAAGCCTCATTTATTTCCTTGAACTTTTCTTCAGCCTCTTTATTGCCCGGATTTGCATCAGGATGGTATGCTTTGGCAAGTTTGCGGTAAGCTTTTTTAATCTGCTCTTGGGAAGCGTCTTTGCTCAAACCCAAAACCTCGTAATAATCACGATATTTCATTGCATACCTCCTCGGAAATAGTTGTTTGACTTTCTTTGACCTTTCTTTTTAATTATACTATATATCCATAAAAATGCAAGAAATATTCAGTCTGTTATTTTTTCACCAATCTTATGATTTATCCTGAGATTCGGAGGTATATTATTATTAAGAAATTTTTGGAGGAATTGAGTATGATACGTAAAGAAATTATCGCTCTTCTTCTTGCTGGCGGACAAGGCAGCCGTCTTGGTGTACTCACTAAGAACCTCGCCAAGCCTGCCGTGCTCTATGGCGGCAAATACCGCATTATTGATTTCACTTTAAGTAATTGCATCAACTCAGGAATCGACACCATAGGTGTACTTACTCAGTATCAGCCTCTGCAACTGAATAAGCATATAGGAATAGGCAAACCCTGGGACCTGGATAGAATGAATGGCGGCGTAACAATTCTTGCCCCCTACATGAAGACTGAACGTGGCGAATGGTATTCAGGCACAGCAGATGCTGTTTTCCAGAACATTCACTATGTGGACGAAATGAATCCCAAGTATGTAATCATCCTTTCAGGTGACCACGTTTACAAGATGAATTATGCCAAAATGCTTGAAGAACACAAAGCCAGAAAAGCTGATGCCACCATTTCAGTAATTGATGTACCTTATGAAGAGGCCAGTCGATATGGAATTATGAACACCGATGGTGAGGGAAATATTATTGAGTTCGAAGAAAAGCCCCAGAATCCAAAGAGCACCCTTGCCTCAATGGGAATCTATATATTTACCTGGGAGCTTTTAAGGGAATACCTGATAAATGACCATGTAAAATGCGATTCAAACCATGATTTCGGTCGAAACATAATACCTGCCATGCTCGATGACGGGAAGAAACTTATCGCTTACAGATTTGAAGGGTATTGGAGAGACGTCGGTACCATAAAGACCTTCTGGGAATCCCAAATGAACCTTACCGAGCGTGTTCCGGATTTCAATATGTTCGATCCTTACTGGAGAATCTTCTCTCCCAATCCCATATATCCAGCTCATTTCATCAGCGACACAGGCCATGTGGAAACATCGGTTATCGCTGAAGGATGTATGATTTACGGAACAGTGCGCAATTCAGTTATTTTCCCCGGTGTAACTATAAATAAAGACACCGTTGTTGAGAATTCCATAATAATGTCTGATACACTGATAGGTGCCAACTCCGAGATCAGGTACACCATCGTGGGTGAAAACAGTGTTATCGGCAACAATGTAAAGACCGGGGAAGGTGAGTTTGCACCGAGCACATATAATCCTAAAGTCTATAACTGTGACATAACCGTTATCGGTTCGAATACTGTCGTTCCCAACAATACGGTATTAGGAAAGAACGTAGTAATAGACAACTATATTACCCCCCACGATTTCTCAACCAATGTAATACCTTCCGGCGGGTTTGTGATGAAAGGGGATGAAAATTCATGAAATCAACAATGGGAATAATTTTGACAGACGGAATGAACAACAGGCTGAAGGAACTTTCCCTGGAAAGATCCATAGCAGCAGTGCCTTTCGGAGGAAAGTACAGGGCGATAGATTTTGTTCTGTCCAATATGGTTAATTCAGGAATCATAAATGTAGGTGTAATAACCCAATACAATATCCGTTCTTTGATGGACCATCTGGGCTCAGGAAAAGAATGGGACCTGGACAGAAAAAATGAAGGCCTGTTCATCTTCCCTCCCTATCTCTCCGAATTCGGTACCGGTTGGTATAAAGGCACAGCCGACGCCATGTATAACAATATAACCTTCCTGGAGAGAAGCGATGAGGAATATGTACTTATCGGCCAGGGATATGCTATCTACAACATGGACTATACTCCCATGCTTGAACAGCATATTGAAACCGGAGCAGATATTACAGTATGCTGCAGAGATATGAGTGATTTTTCAATAGAAGACCAGAAGCGCATGGGCATTGTGGAATTCGATGAAAACAAGCGCATCTACAACTTTATGGAAAAACCCCTCAAACCTAAGAGCAGTATCGCTTCCATGGGAGTGTATATTGTAAAACGCACATTCCTTATTGATTTATTGCAGGACAGCGTATCAAAGGGATATTCCGAATTTGTAACCGATATCATTTTGAGGCAGCTTGACACATTGAAGATCTATGCATATATGTTCAACGGATATTGGCGTCCGTTCAGTACAATACAGTTGTACTACAGAACCAATATGGAGCTTCTCAACCCCAAAGTAAGGCAGGAGCTTCTGATGGACCGCAGGAAGATATTTACCAAAGTTAAGGACGAGCCGCCTGCAAAATACAATTCAGAAGCTAAAGTACGCAATTCAATAATTGCGGATGGATGCATAATTGAAGGCGAGGTTGAAAACTCAGTCCTCTTCCGCGGAGTACGGGTAATGAAGGGCGCTAAAATCAAAGACTGTCTTATCATGCAGGGTTCTGAAGTAGGACCGGATGTTGACATGCAATACTGCATTCTGGATAAAGCCGTGAAAATCTCTGCAGGCAAGGTTCTGAAAGGTGATTCGGAATGGCCGCTCATAGTAGGTAAAAAAGTTAAGGTATAATCAGGATAAATATCAAGGGCAAGTGGAAAATCACTTGCCCTTTTTATATCCCTTATACTAAATAAACTTTAAGTCCAACTAAAATAAACCAAAAAGCCGGACCAGTTTACCAGCCCGTATCTTCCGACTCATGTTTCCGGCTGCGGGTCATGAGCTCATAAACCGCATCACGGCAGTTCTTATTTTCAAACAGGATACTGTAGGCTTCCTGTATTATGGGCATATTCACCTGATATTTATCAGCCAGTTCCTTGGCTGCACGGCAGGCCGAAACTCCCTCCACAACCATTTTTACTTCTTCCTGAGCTTCTTCAAGTGTGTATCCCTGGCCGATAAGGTAACCTGCACGCCTGTTTCTGCTGTGTCTGCTGGTACAGGTAACAATAAGGTCCCCTATTCCGGTAAGACCTGAAAAAGTATTGGGCTTGGCTCCCATTTTAGTTCCCAGACGGGCAATTTCAGTAATGCCGCGGGTCATGAGGGCAGCTTTGCTGTTGTCACCATAACCGAGCCCGTCACAAATTCCGGCACAAAGAGCGATAACATTTTTAAGGGCGGAACCTATCTCGGCTCCAATAACATCCGTACCGGTATACACCCTGAAATTTGGCGACATAAATACGTCCTGAACTTTCATTGCAAGTTCAATATCCTCAGAAAAAGCCACCAGAGTAGTGGGAGTACCTATAGCCACTTCCTCTGCATGGCTCGGGCCGTAAAGCGCGACATAGCCAACACCGGGAAGCTCACTTAACACTACCTCACTAAGCCTCTGACCTGTTTTTTCTTCGAGCCCCTTGGAACACATAACAATAATGTCATCCCGTGAAACATAAGGAGAAAGGCGTCTGCAGGTTTCCCTGACTGTCTGGGACGGAACCACAACTACAATAAAATCGTGGTCTTTAAGGCAATATTCAATATCGGTTGTAAATTCAACGGATTCAGGCACCCTGACTCCGGGCAGCTTGTCCTTATTCTCCCTTGTTTCAAGAATCATATCCACTTCTTTCTGGTAAATAGACCAAACCCGGACCTTATGCCCGTTATTGGATAACAGTATTGACAAGGCGGTTCCCCAGCTGCCCGCGCCAATAATAGAAATAACTGCCATGTTAATATTCCTTTCTTTTGTATTTTCAAATTTTAATATGGAACTGTTTTTCAAAAATATGATAATAGAAAACAGTATTAATTAATAATTTCCTGAACAAAATCAGTACCTAATAAAAATAATTGTAAGTGCAGGCATAATAATATCGATTAAAATTAATTATAAACTAATTAAGATTAATCTTTGAAAATATTATTTAGTTAATAATTTAAAATAATGAAAGGCTTCTCTTTACAATTAATTAATCTTTAGAAGTTTTAATTAATCATAAAGGAAAAACAGACTATTTAAACTTTATTTTCTTTTCGTTTCCTTCAATCAGTCTTTTGATATTTGAGTGATGCCTTGCAATAATCAAGGTTGCGAGAAAAATACCTACCAATACCATCAACAGGGGTTCATTCAGCAGGAATGCGGTCAGAGGGAAAAGAGCCGCCCCTATCATGGAACCTAAAGAAACATATTTGGTAATGCTGACAACGACAATGAAGCTGGCAAGGCATATCAATGAAGCCAAAGGAGAAAAGAACAGGGAAATCGCAAAGGAAGTCATTACTCCCTTACCACCCCTGAAACCGAAGAAAACCGGCCAGTTGTGACCTATTACCGCAAACATTCCACCGATATATTCCCCTGCATATACACCGGGAGTTATTTCACCGGCAAGATAGCGGCCTACTATACAAGCTAAAACACCTTTAAGAAAGTCCCCAAGGACAACTGCTATTGCTGCCCCTTTGCCCAGGGTCCTTAATGTGTTGGTTGCACCGGCGTTTCCACTGCCGTAATTTCTTACATCTGTCTTAAAGAATACTTTTCCTACAATAATGGAAGTGTTGATACTTCCCAATAAATAGCCAATAATCGCAGATAAGATAATTTTGACCATTATTCTTCCCCCTTTTCTCTAACTATAAAGTTTATTGGAGTACCTTCAAATCCGAAATTATTTCTCAATGTATTTTTCAAGTATCTTTCATAGGAAAAATGAAGCAGTTCTTTGTTATTGACAAAGAGAATAAACGTAGGGGGCTTAACTCCGGTCTGGGTCATATAGTATATTTTCAGGCGTTTTCCCTTGTCGGACGGCGGCTGTACCATTGCAACGGCATCATTGAGCACATCATTCAACACACCGGTCTGAACTCTCAGAACCGCCTGGTCATAAACAAAATCAATGAGTTCAAGTAAGCGGTTGATGCGTTGTCCGGTTTTTGCAGATACAAAGACAACAGGGGCATAATCCATGAACTCAAGGTCTTGGTACACCTGTTTTCGGTAGTTCTCCAATGTGCCGGTTTCCTTTTCTACTGCGTCCCATTTGTTTATGGCAATTATTGAAGCCTTACCCTTCTCATGGGCATAACCTGCGATCTTGGTATCCTGCTCAGTCACACCTTCCTGGGCATCAATCATAATTATGCATACATCTGCCCGGTCCACAGCAGCCCATGACCTTATAATACTATACTTTTCAATGTTTTCATTTATTCGGCTTTGTCTTCTGATACCTGCGGTATCAATAAACATATATCTTTTCCCGTCAATTTCATAGTAAGTGTCAATCGCATCCCTGGTTGTTCCGGGAATGTTGCTCACTATAACACGGTTTTCACCAAGTATCCTGTTTATTATTGAGGATTTGCCTACATTGGGTTTTCCGATTATGGCAACCTTTATTACATCTTCATCTTCTTCAGATTCCTTTTCTTCCGGGAAATTCTCATAAATTGCGTCCAGTAGCTCACCCATACCCAGGCCGTGAATTGATGAGATCGGGAAAATTTCTCCCATGCCCAGATTATAGAATTCAAAAACCTCAGGCGGTAATTCTCCGATACTATCAACCTTATTTACAACTACCAGTACTGGCTTCTTGGTTTTTCTGAGCATTGTGGCAACATCCTGATCGGCAGCGGTCATTCCCGATTTTGCATCCACCATGAGAAGAATGACATCTGCCGTATCAATAGCGATCTGGGCCTGCTGGAGCATTTGCTTCTTGATATAATCATCCGAATGGGGCTCAAGGCCACCTGTATCAATAATGGTAAAACTTCTGCCCCTCCATTCGCTTTCCCCATATATTCTGTCACGGGTGACACCCGGTGTATCTTCTATTATTGAAATCCTCTGTCCAATCAAATAATTAAAGAATGTCGACTTACCCACATTAGGTCTGCCTACAATTGCAACTATGGGTTTTGGCACCTTTATACCTCCATTTTTAACTCTCTTATAGTATTCTTTGCCCGCATTCAACACTTACAGCGGAAAGTTCCCATCGAATACCGAATTTTATCATTACTCCTGTAATGAGGGGAATGCAAGCATAGTCATAAACATTTTACCCTCTTTTACCATACTTATCAAATATAATTACATAATTATCAATCTCACCTTGTTGCCCGGATAAAACGGGGTCAAGAATAAACCGGAGAACCTGTCGGAGAACCACCTCTGCTAAATTACGGCATAAACAGCATGAACTTCCCTATATATTATTAGGAGACATTATTCTCAGGATTTTATTCAATCAGGACAGTCATTCTTGATATTCACGTTTTTGCTGTCTCAACTCCTATGACAGGGGCTTTGATGATTGTCCGAAAATCTCGTTCTGAATAGATCACTGAAAGTAAACTTTGGGGAGGATACTGTTTTGAACGAATCTGGTATGGAACATGGAAATAAATTAATCCGGGAGTTGAATGGAGTAAAATACTTCATTGATTCTGGCACAAATGCGGAAAGGATAATTGGCACCCTGAACGCCTACAATCGAAGGATTATCCTTCTTACTGCGGGATATGACAAAGATGTTGTAACTGATTCCCTGTGTGAAACACTTTTGCAAAAAGTAAGGCATCTTATACTTGTCGGCAGGACCGCCTCACTTATTGAAATAGCTGTATTGAAGATTATGTCAGGAAAATACCGGAATATCGATCTTAGAATAACCAAATGCAGCACCTTGCAGCAAGGGGTGGATTGTGCGTATCTTTCTGCAAGGCCTGATGACATAGTCCTCCTGTCACCGGTAAGCTTCGACTATGATATGTTCAGTGACTTTGAGGAGTGCAAAAATCAATACCAGGAGTATGTCATGAATTTATAAGGAAAATCCACCGGCACAGGTGTGCCGATGGATCTGCCTTTAATAGAAGAAAGCCTCAAACAAATGACTCTCAGCGATATATATTACATCTTGATTAGGCAAGCTTAAGCTTCAGGATTGAAAAGTACAGTTGAAAGATATCTTTCACCGGTATCGGGAAGGATAACCACAATATTCTTGCCTTTGTTCTCAGGCCTTTTTGCAAGCACGGTAGCTGCATGCAATGCCGCGCCGCTGGAGATACCAACCAGCAAGCCTTCCGTCTTCGCCACATTGCGGGAAGCTTCGAAGGCTTCTTCATTCCTAACTGTGATAACCTCATCATAAACTTCTGTATTAAGCACCTTGGGTACAAAACCTGCGCCTATGCCCTGAATCTTGTGAGGTCCCTTTTGTCCGCCCGAAAGAACGGGAGAATCAGCGGGTTCCACAGCCACAATTTTTATATTTGGGTTTCTGGATTTCAATACTTCTCCCACACCGGTAATTGTTCCGCCGGTACCTACACCTGCTACGAAAATGTCAACTTTACCGTCTGTATCCCTCCAGATTTCCTCTGCAGTGGTCTTTCTGTGAATTTCAGGGTTTGCCGGGTTTTCAAACTGTTGGGGTATAAAGGAGTTGGGGATTTCAGCTGCAAGTTCCTGAGCTTTTTTAATAGCACCGGGCATTCCCTCAGCGCCGGGAGTAAGAACAAGTTCGGCTCCCAAAGCCTTCATAAGCATTCTTCTTTCAACACTGAATGTATCCGGGAGAGTGATAATAAGCCTGTAACCCCTTGCAGCTGCTACAAATGAAAGGGCAACTCCTGTGTTTCCGCTGGTGGGTTCAATAATAACAGTATCTTTGTTTATAAGTCCTCTTTCCTCAGCATCCTTTATCATGGCATAGCCAATTCTGTCCTTGACACTGCCTGCCGGATTGAAGTATTCCAGCTTGCCAATAATTCTGGCATCGGCACCTTGCTTTTCAGCATAGTTTGAAAGTTCCAACAAAGGTGTATTACCTATAAGATCCGTGAGATTCTTTGCTATTTTCATAATATATACCTCCTGATACCCATCGGGTTAACTTACTATTCATATCAGTTTTCTAAGAATAGTATATAATAATTTTCTTAGGTTTGCAATAGTTTTTTATATTATTCCTATAAGAATACTATACTTTATTTATATGAATATCGGATCTATTATGTGCAAACAATCACGGTTATTCTCTGATGGAACTCTGGATAATACCTCCGCCCACAACGCAATCTTCCTGATACATTACTACCGATTGACCAGGGGCAACAAATGGCTGGGGTTCATCAAATACTATCCGTGCCTGGTTGTCTTCCATGGGTATCACTTTTGCAGGAGATTCCTTCTGTGAATAGCGTGTCCTGACCAATACTTTCATCTCTTTTTCAGGCTTGTCACAGAGAATATAGTTCATCTCCCTGGCTATAAGTCCTGTCACCATGGCCTCCTCCCTTGTGCCCAGGGTAACCGTATTTTTACCGCCGTCCTTATCTATAACGTAGCGGGGCTCGGGGAAACTCATTCCAAGGCCTTTTCTCTGCCCTATGGTGTAGTGAATCATCCCCTTGTTCTTACCTATAACATTGCCTTCTTTATCAATAAATGTACCCTCCGGAATTTCTATGTCCTTGTACTGTTTAATGAAATCCACATAGTTTCCGTTTTGTACAAAGCAAATATCCTGGCTGTCAGGTTTTCTGGCGTTTATCAGTCCTTTTTCTTCGGCTATCTTCCTGATTTCTGTTTTCAGATAGTCGCCCAGAGGCAGAAGAAGGTGCTCAAGCTGATGCTGGTTTAACATGTAGAGTACGTAACTCTGGTCCTTGGACAAATCCACAGCTTTCTTAAGAAGGTATCTTCCCTTTTGCTTATCATAAACAACACGGGCATAATGACCCGTTGCAATATAATCCATTTCGAAAGAGAGAGCTTTTATGAGCATTCCATGGAATTTCATATATTTATTGCATGCTATGCACGGATTTGGAGTCTCCCCCTTTAAATACGATTCCACGAAATAGTCCACGACTTTCTCTTTGAACTGGTCTTTCATGTTAAGAACATAGAATGGGATGCCAAGTTTGAAAGCCGAAGCCCTGGCATCCTCAACATCTTCAAGGGAACAGCATGTTCTGGTGTGTCTGTTGCAGGAATCAACAGGCGAGTCCCATAGTTTCAGGGTGGCGCCGTAAACATCATATCCCCTGTCTTTTAATATCGCAGCGGCGGTGCTGGAATCCACTCCGCCGCTCATCCCAACAAGTACTTTCTTCTTTGTTGACATCAATACTCCATTTCTAATCACAACGCTGCAAGTGCCTGATCCAAATCATCAATAAGATCTTCAACATCTTCAATTCCTACTGACAATCTGATCATATCCGGCGTCACTCCGGCAAGTCTCTGCTCTTCTTCAGAGAGCTGGGAGTGTGTTGTGCTGGCCGGATGTATAACAAGTGACTTGGCATCGGCCACATTTGCCAGGTGTGAGAATAATTCAAGTTTTTCTATAAATGTTTTTCCTGCCTCAAGGCCTCCCTTTACACCAAAAGTAAAGATAGCACCCGCGCCCTTGGGCAGATATTTTTCAGCCAGGCTGTAATATTTGCTTCCGGGCAGAGACGGATAGTTTACCCAGCTTACTTTCGGGTGGTTGGATAAGTACTCGGCAATTTTCTTTGCATTGGATACATGCCGCTCTACACGCAAGGACAAAGTCTCAAGTCCCAGAAGGAGAAGGAAAGCATTAAACGGGCTGATGCAGGCACCTGTATCTCTCAGAAGGGTCAGCCTTGCCTTGGCTATGTATGCCGCCTCACCAATATCCTGCGCGTAACGCAAGCCGTGATAGCTGTTATCGGGCTCCGTAAACTTCGGGAACCTTCCGCTGGCAGCCCAGTCAAATTTGCCGGAGTCAATAATCACCCCGCCTATGGAAGTACCATGACCACCGATAAATTTCGTTGCCGAATGTACTACTATATCTACACCGTACTCAATAGGACGGATCAGGTACGGGGTTCCAAAGGTGTTGTCGCATATAACAGGAATTCCGTTTTCATGTGCTATTTTGACCACTTTTTCAATATCTATCAGATTGATTCCCGGATTTCCTATTGTTTCAAAATATATCGCTTTTGTTTTGTCGGTAATAGCTCTTCTGAAGTTTTCAGGATCATCAGGATCAACAAATATTGTCTTAATGCCGAAATCAGGCAGAGTATTTGCAAACAGGTTATATGTTCCTCCATAAAGGGTGCTGGCTGAAACAATTTCGTCACCTGCTCCTGCAATATTCATTATGGCATAAGTAATTGCGGCAGATCCCGAAGAAGTGGCCAAAGCGCCAATGCCGCCTTCAAGTGCGGCCATTCGCTGTTCAAACACATCTGTGGTAGGATTCATAATCCTTGTGTAGATATTGCCTGTTTCTTTCAGGGCAAAAAGGTTGGCCGCATGCTCAATGCTGTCAAAAACATAGGAGGTTGTCTGGTATACAGGTACTGCTCTTGATTTTGTTGCAGGATCGGGGCTCTGGCCTGCATGGACCTGTAATGTGTCGAATCTGTAGTTCTTCTTTGTCATAGTTCAACCCTCTCTTTCAGTATCGATTCTGATTTATAGGTGTAATTTTGAGTGTACAAATAATAACCAAGGAAAAATATGGTTTGAAGGAAGGGCATAAATTGAACCTAAACAAAACAGGAATTTAAATAAAATACATTACTGTGTCTGACCCGTTAAGGCGTTTATACTCGTTTACAAGATCCTCCAGTGTAACCGAATCCACCACTTGCTGGATGCTCTCTTCAATCTTGTCCCATACAAGTGTTTTTATGCAGTACTGGATGCTCTTCTGATCCATATTATTCATTTTCGCGCTATCAATAACTGAAAGTTTTCCTTCCAAAACTCTCAGAACATCTCCAACCTTTATTGCCGAGGGCTCGTGGGCGAGGATATATCCTCCCTGGGCTCCCTTAATGCTTTTTACCAGTCCTGCTTTTCTGAGGTTGGCAAAAACCTGCTCAAGATAGTTCATGGAAATTTTCTGACGTTCCGCTACCGAACCGAGGGAAACATGTTCCCCGTTTGAATGCACTGCCAGATCCACCATCGCCCTAAGTCCGTAGCGGCCTTTTGTCGAAATTTTCATACCTCTCCCAACCTTCTAAATAATTAATATTCACTATGTTGAACATTAAGTATGAGTAATCCTATATGTTTTATATAATAATATATTATCATACTTTATATATGTCAATACTTATTACTTATTGTATCCTATCAAATCCTTTATCACTTCACCGGCTATAATCAGCCCTGCCACCGACGGTACAAAGGATATGCTGCCCGGAATCTGATGTTTTACAGTACAGCTCCTTTCGGTTCCCTTGGGACATATACAGTTTTTAGAGCAGCTTGAATCCTCTGTTTCAACAGGTTTTATGGGTGTTTCGGTGGAATAGACAACTTTTAGGGAGTCAATTCCCCGCTGTTTCAACTCTTTTCTCATTACTTTTGCAAGCGGATCCACGGTTGTTTTATATATATCCGACACCTGGAACCGTGTCGGATCAAGTTTATTTCCAGCACCCATACAGCTTATAATAGGTATATTGAATTTTTTAGCCTGAACCACAAGGTCAATCTTTGCTGTAACTGTATCAATTGCATCAACTATATAATCATAGTCTTCCTTAATAAGTTCATGGGCGCATTCTGGAAGGTAAAACTTTCTGTGTGTCTCTACTTCAGCCTTGGGATTGATAGACAGGATTCTTTCCTTCATAACTTCCACTTTGGGCATTCCTATGGTTTTCCGCGTAGCATGAAGCTGGCGGTTAATATTTGTAAGGCAAATCAAATCATCATCCACGAGGACAAAATGTCCCACACCTGCTCTGACAAGTCCTTCGACAACAAATGAACCTACTCCCCCAACACCAAAAACAGCCACTTTGCTCTTTCCCAGTTTTTCAAGGCCCTCTTTGCCTATCAACAGTTCTGTTCTTGAGAACGAATGCAACATACAAATCTCCTTTTCTGTTTATAAAAAATGTATATACATAGCCTTTTTCTACTTTTGATTATTTTATTATGTTGCTTTATCCGAAAAAAATCAACACTCCATGCCCGCGATTGATTTGTGAAAAGTGCAGAAAATATATTATTATACGAATAAAAATTGTAACTTGTTACATAAGTAATGTTGAATATTTTTTTTCAAAGGTGTAGAATTGGAGGGAAAACGCCTATGAAACCTATATTAAAACTTAGTTAAAGGGGGTCCTTGAATGGAAATCTCAGTCCAGGCATTTCAAGTAATTGCCATTTTCATTTCAGCGTTGTCCCTTGGTATTGCCGGATGGTTGTATACATGGGTCAAGGCTCAACCTTCTTCCAATCCCCGTATCAAAGAAATCGGCGAATATATTCGTCAGGGGGCAAATACCTTCTTAAAACGTGAATACCAGGTATTGGCACGTTTTACAGCAATAGCGGCTGTTCTGATATTGATCCTGCTTCCGAGACCAATTTGGACAGGCAACGTATCAGAGAATATATGGATGGCTGTTTCTTATATATTCGGTACAGTATTATCCGCTCTTGCAGGAAAAATTGGAATCCAGGTTGCCACAATAGCCAATATTAAAGCTGCAGAGGCTGCCAAAAAAGGAATCAAACCCGCTTTTATGGCTGGTTTCCGCGGTGGTGCTGTTATGGGTATGGCTGTTGTCGGAACAAGTTTACTGGGCGTTTCACTTGTACTGATGCTTACCGGCGACGCAAGCTCCGTTTTGGGTTTCAGCTTCGGAGCAAGCTCACTTGCATTGTTTGCTAAAGCAGGCGGCGGTATTTTTACCAAGACAGCAGACATCAGTGCAGATCTGGTTGGTAAGGTTGAAATGGGTATTGATGAGGACGATCCAAGAAACCCTGCTGTTATTGCCGACAATGTTGGTGATAATGTTGGTGACGTTGCAGGTATGGGTGCCGACTTGTTCGATTCCAATGTTGCTTCCATGTCCGCAGCACTTGTTATGGCTACATCCCTGGGAGGCTTAACCGGAAATAACGTAAAAATGGTTTTCGCCTATGCAGCAATAGGTCTTTTGGCCTCCATCATAGGGGTTTCCTCCGCACGTATCGGTAAAAACGGGGACCCGAACAAAGCTCTCAACAGCTCCACTTATGTTACAACCGCGATCTTCGCAATCCTCACCGCAGTTGTAACTTACCTGTTTGGTTTTGAATGGAGAATTTGGGGAGCAACTGCTGTAGGACTTATCGTTGGAACCGTAATTGGTATTACAACCGATTACTTTACCAATGACGCAAAACCCCCTGTTCAGCAGGTTGCCAACGCATCCAAAAACGGTCCTGCGTTCACCGTATTATCAGGCTTCTCCTATGCCCTGTTGAGCTCTCTGCCCGCATTGATAGGTATAGCTGTTTCCGCATTGCTTGCCTTCAATATCTGTGCACCTCTTGGCGCAGAAAGCGGAATGGTTGCTGAGTATGGAATGTTCGGTATCTCCATGTCAGCTCTCGGTATGCTTTCAATAGTTGGTATGATAATTTCCAACGACGCTTATGGTCCAATAGTTGACAACTCTCGCGGACTTGCAGAAATGGGCGGCTACGGAGAAGAAGTTATTGCAATCTGTGATGAACTTGACTCTGCAGGAAATACCGTTAAAGCGGTAACCAAAGGTTTCTCCATCAGTGCTGCCGGGCTTACCGTTATTTCCCTCTTAGGCGCATTCATGAGCGAAGTAAATGATGCTGCCAGAGCGATCGGTATGGTTGACAGCTCAAGATTTATTGAAAACTTTGATATTCTGAATCCGACAGTATTCTTCGGACTCATTATCGGCGTTGCTATTCCGGCTGTATTCTCTGCAATGCTCATGCTCGGTGTTGACAAAAACGCTCAGAGAATGGTTGCTGAAATTCATCGCCAGTTTGATACAATCCCTGGTCTTAAAGAAGGCCGCGAGGATGCAAAACCCGACTATGACAAGTGTATTGATATTGCTACAACCGGTTCCCTTAAAGAACTTATCCCTGCCGGAGCTTTTGCAATTGTAAGTACAATTGTGGTTGGCTTTATAGGAGGCCCACAGGCAATAGGCGGATTCCTTACAGGTAATATCGCTTCCGGATTGTTGCTTGCTCTCCTGATGTCTAATGCCGGCGGACTCTGGGACAATGCGAAGAAGTATATTGAAGCAGGAAATTGCGGAGGTAAAGGTTCATTTGCACATAAAGCCGGTGTTGTAGGTGATACAGTTGGCGATCCTTTCAAGGATACTGCCGGTCCTTCGATCAACACTCAGATTACCGTTGTTTCACTTGTTGCCTCAATTCTTGCATCATTGTTCCTGCAGTTCTCAATATTCTGATAACTTAGTTCAGGAATCATTGACATAAAAAAATTAAGAGGTCTTCCTATTGGAGGACCTCTTTTATTATTTGTCGGGCTAAGTTAAACTAATATTCTCTTCAGGTGGAACAAGCCGTCATCCCTTTTTTCTGCCCTAAGCACAAAATCAAACCGGTTAAACTCCATGGACAGGTAAAAATCTCCTTCAGGGCTCCAATTGGAGTTTTCCGGATTGAAAAACCTTTTGCCGCTTCCTGTTTTCAGGATTTCCTTCATTTCTTCCAGATCAAAGGGCTCATTTTGTAGTAAGCTTATGATATATCGGGCGCAATAATTATCTTCATCATTTTCTTTTATTCCCTCATCCCCCATGCATACCAGTGACAGGGTTTCAGGATTTTTCTTCATGATATATTTCGCAATTGCTTTGGCATTTACAAAACTTCCAGTGATAATTTCATCGGCGCCCTTCGCATTTATAATACCCTGTGTTCCTGCGCTGGTGGTGTGAATAAGAGTTCTACCGCTGAAATCCACATTTTCTATCAGAGCGGGCGAATTACCGTAATCAAACCCCTTCTGCATACGGTAATGCCTTTCCCCCATCAGGATATAATCAGGATTGGCCTTTTTTATATTGTAAGCCTCATCAAGATCTGCCACCGGGATTATATCCTCCGCTCCGTTGGCAAAAGCATAACAGGCAAGGGTAAAAGCCCGGAAGACATCTATTACAACTGTGAGGCCGGTAGCCTTCTTGGCTCCTTCAATCAACTGAAATACATTTATTTTCATTTTATCCCCTTTATCAACCGGCTAATTGGTTACATCAGTCTGTATCATCCGGCAGCTCAATGTACTCGGGGTCATTGTCTGACAAATGCACCCGCCACTCCTCATGGTCGTCGTTCCATTCCGCGATTTTGTCAATGGGCATTTTCAGATACCGTCCCTGGGCTGTAACGGCCACTTCTCCTCCCGGGAGCAAAATCTCCCCCGTCCCTTCGAAAATTCTTGAACTGTCCTTTGTTATCCTGCCTACAGCTATCAGGGAAGTATTCAGAGGTATGGGCTTTTTGTAGCGAACATTAAGTTCAATGGTGACTCCCCATATATCACCCTGATTAATCATTACAGCTCGTCCAATGGTCTCATCAAGAATTGCACCGGCAATCCCTCCGTGGAGCCTTCCGGGATAACTCTGATGTCCCTCCAGAGTATTAAAAATTGCTGCCAGCTCTCCATTTTCCAGTTCATAAAAGGAAGCCTTTAACCCAAATTCATTTTTAAGACCGCAAACTATGCATGATTTGCTGTTTGGTTGTTTACGAATAACTTTAAATTTCAACTCTTCCACGCTTCTTTGTTAAATTTGTGACTTGCGTCCTGAATAAGTATACCATAAAACCAAGCCACAATTAAAATCAGGATTTTGTGCTTATACGGTCATAAACGGTGAGAATAAACGCGGCAATATAACTTTGCACAACCATCATCAGTATTTCTTCCACAAGTCTCGGAATCAAAAAGAGCGTAAACCCTATCTTTGCAAGTGCGGGGAAGTACAGTATAAGAATCCAGGTATTAATTATTGTGACAACAAGACCTGAAACGCCGAAAGGCAAAAGAATTTTCAGATAATATTTGTTTATTGCAGCCTGGGGGAATTTCTTTCTTGCGGCGTAATCCAGAATCATAAGAATAATCCCAATAACAGCAACCGCTATAAGACCGAGTG
>ERZ773359.3039-NODE-3039-length-19985-cov-10.315906_pt1 | contig 19985 bp, 21 predicted proteins | sample MGYA00374955_ERZ773359 | MGnify/ENA primary metagenome ERZ773359 (study PRJEB29098, sample SAMN04486028) | biogas fermenter metagenome | study: EMG produced TPA metagenomics assembly of the Biogas fermentation microbial communities from Germany - Plant 4 DNA1...
AGACTTTTTTAAAAAATTTAATAAGGGAAATTAAGGGAGTGGTATATTGCATTCCATAGGATGCCAAATAATTTTTATGGTATACTATATTCAAGAACAATAAAAGGAAAAAACGGGGGTGTTGTAGATGGAAGCCTTGCTAGTTATCGATATGTTAAAGGATTTTATAGATGAGGATGGGGTACTTACTACGGGGCCAGCAGGAAGGGATATAGTACCATTCATTAGGAATAAGGCTGATGAATTTAAACAGAAGGGATATCCAGTCATTTATATCTGTGATAACCATGAAAAGGATGACAAGGAATTTGATATGTTTCCTCCTCACTGTATTGCTGGTACAGAAGGCAGCCAGATAATCGAAGACTTGGAAGTTAAAGATGGAGATAAGGTTATTAAGAAAAGGCGTTATAGTGCCTTCTTTGGCACCGATTTGGACCTCTACCTAAGGGAAAAGGGAGTAGCTGAAATCCACCTAGTAGGGGTATGTACCAATATATGTGTTCTATATACTGCTGCAGACGCCAGAAACCTTGGTTATAGAGTAAATATCCATGAAGAAGGAGTAGCTTCCTTTGATGAAGATGCCCACAAGTTTGCCCTAAAGGAGATGGAAACAACCCTAGGGTGCAAGATAATAAAGAAGGAATAAAAATGGAGTTGGTAGGATGAGAAGTAAAATAGAAAAGTTAGCCCAATTTATTGAGGAATCAAAAAAAACGGTAGTAATGACTGGGGCTGGGATGGATACGGAAAGTAATATTCCCGATTTTAGGTCCCAGGGTGGACTTTGGTACCAAGTAGACCCAACTAAGGTGGCTACTGTGGAAGCCTTGGAAGGAAATTATCCCTTATTCCATGACTTTTACACTGCCAGGATTAAAAACATGGAAAATGTCAAACCTCATGAAGGCCATTATGCACTGGCAGAACTAGAGGAGAAGGGTTATTTAAAAAGCATAGCTACCCAGAATATTTCTGGATTACATGCCATGGCGGGAAATAAAAATGTATATGAGCTACATGGGAATATAAGGAAGATAAAGTGCAACGATTGTGGTACAAGGCATAGCCTTGAGGATTTTTTGGATAAGAAAAGCTGTAACAAGTGTGGAAGCCACGCCTTAAGGCCAGATATAGTATTATTTGGGGAGTTACTTCCAACTGATACTTGGGACAGGGCCATAAGGGATGTGGAAAACTCAGGCCTTTTCATAGTAATTGGAACCAGCCTACAAGTTTCTCCAGTAAATCAGATGCCCTATATAGCTAGGGGAAGGACCATTTACATCAATATGGAAAGGGCTAGGGGATATAATTTCGATTTGGAGATAATAGGCAAGGCTGGGGAGGTTTTAGTTGGACTTAAGGAGGTGCTTTCCATATAAAAAGGTGGTAGTTATTCATTACCACCTTTTTACATGGGAGTATTTAATGAAAAGCTATATTACCTTTAGTTCTACAGTATTTTTCTACCCATTTTAATATTCTATATCCTACAAAAATTCCAATTATCATAAATAGGACTAAAATCCCTTGTTCTACAGGAATGGGTAGTAGGGTTTTAGTATTTAATAGTATTCCCCTTATGGCATCATAACCATAGGTTATGGGTAAGGCCAAGGATATGGGGATTAAAACTCTTGGTAGTACGGTAATGGGAAAGGATTCTCCCGACATCATACTTAAACAGAAGTTGGTTATATCTATTATATTATTGGCATTATTAGTAATTAGTACTAAAGAGGCTATTCCAAAGCCTAAACCATATAGGGCTATTAACATGGGTAAGAGAGTGACAATTGCCATCAGTATCCCACCAGCTATATTGAATCCAAACATTAGCCAGACTAAGAAGGCAACGGTCAAGGCATTAACAGTAGTCATAATCAGTGAAAAGATTGACCTACCAATAAGTTGAACCCAAAGGGGGATGGGGGTTAACCAATTGGATTCTATTACTCCTACATCCATCTCATTTTTTAATGAAAAGCCCATACCCCACATTACTGCACTAACAAAGCTACTAACAATACTCCCTATGACTAAAAAGGCCATATAGTCTGTAGTACCAGAGTACTGGCTAAATCCAATATTTTCTCCATTTATCTGGAAGGCCTTTGAAAGAAAGTATACAGGGGTAATCCACAATATAGGCTCAACTATTCTAAAAACTGCATTGGCAGGATATCTAAAGAATATCTTGGCATCCTTCTTTATTATGGCCTTTATTGCTATTAAATAGTTTCTTAATTCCATTTCCTTCCCTCCCATCCACTAATAATGGCCTAAAGAGCCTAAAGTCTTTGCTTTTCTTTGGGTGTAGAAAAAGGCTAAAAGCCCTAAAAGCATCAGTATAATGCCCGATATGATTAAGAATAACATTTCCCCACTAATATCATCCATAGTTGCACCAGTGGAAATAACTGCCCTTAAGGCATTAACACTGTGGGTCATGGGGATGAATTTAGAGATAGGCTTCATCCAGCTGGGCAGTACGGCTAATGGATAGCTTATTCCGCAGAATATGGATATAATTCCCCTGACCAAAAAAACCATTGAATTGGCTTCCTTAACCCATAATACCAAGGAGGCAAATATGAAGCCTAGTCCGTAGACAGAGGGGACAGATACTAGCAGGATTAGTAGTGCTAAGAGTGGGCTTCCGACGAATTTGAAATCATAGAATATCATAAATTCCAAAACTGAAAGGCTTATATAGATTAAGCTCATCAATAGCTGGGATACAGAATATCCAAACAATATACTGATTTTAGGGATTGGACACAGCCAGTTGGACTCCAAAGTTCCCCTCATCTGTTCCATCCTTAAGCTGGAACCAAAGGACCAAAGCATTGTATTGTTCCACATCCATATGGTAGTTCCTATCAACATATAGGTAACATAGTCGGTAGTCCCGGCTATGGATTGGAATTGAGCTAAAGAACTACTTTCCATACCAGATAAGGCTTTGGCGGTAAAAATATATCCAAAAGGGAATATAATGGGCCATATTATAAAGGAAATAAACCAGGAAGGATACCTTAACATTATCCTCCATTCCTTTTTTACTACTGAAAATATAGGGATTAAAATACTCATAGTATACCTCCTATTCCCTCAGGGATTTTCCAGTTAAACTGATGAATACATCTTCCAAAGTGGGCTCCTCCACCCTAAAGTTGATTATCTTATTATTCGTAGAAATTATATTGGTTATCAAATCGTTGATGGAATCATTGCCATTGACCATATGGATTTTAACCTCCCACCTTTGCGCTATGTCATCGAATCTAGATGTAATATTTTCTACCATGGGAATTCCTTTAATCCTTTCCTCGGTACTTGAATTCCAATCCTTTAATTCCAGCACTATTATATTGGTTTTATTTAAACCCTTCTTAAGATTACAAGGGGTATCCATGGCAATGATTTTTCCATGGTCAATTATGGCAATCCTATCGCTAAGCTGGTCTGCTTCCTCCATATAGTGGGTGGTTAATAATATGGTTCTACCCTCTTCCTTTATTTCTAAAATCAGTTCCCTTAAGTTTAGGGCAGATTGGGGGTCTAAGCCAGAAGTCGGTTCATCTAAGATTAAAATTTCTGGGTCTGCAATCAAGGCTTTTGCCAAAGCCACCCTTTGTTTCATCCCTGTAGAGTATTTTTCTACCGTTTCGTCTGCCCGCTTATCCAAATTAAACCTCGTCAACAGATAATCTATCTTAACTTGCGCCTTTCTGCCTGTTATGCCATTCATGGCAGCAAAGTATTCTAGATTCTCCCTACCCGTTAATTTCCAGTATATGCTTCTTTCGCCCGTTAAAACGGTTCCTAAAATTTTCAATACCTCCATAGGCCTTTCTACGCAGTTTATACCATTGATGATGGCAGTACCAGAAGTTGGCCTAAGCAAAGTGGAAATCATCTTAATGGTGGTGGTTTTACCAGCTCCATTTGGGCCTAGGAATCCAAAGATTTCTCCCTTCTTAACTTGGAAGCTTATATCATCTACAGCAATGAAAACTTCCTTTTTCTTATTGCGCTTAAAAAAACCATTTCTCTTCTTTATTTCAAACTCTTTTCTCAAATTCTTTACTTCGATTGCATAACTGGTCACAATAAATACCTCCTTAGAACCATTTATTATACAGCCTGGATTTAATCTAATGATAAATAAAAAATTTAAAAAGTCAATACAAAAATTAAAATTATTAATAAAATAATTAAAAATATTAAGGAGATATATTAATGATATAAAAATCCATTTAAAATTTCATAAAAAACTTTAATAAGTTTAAGCTAAAATTTTGGGTATAAATAGAAAACTAGCTATATGCAATCAACCCATTTAATGGAATTTTACATTATAATTGTAAATATATGTTATAAAAATAGTTAAAGTTGCAAAAAATGTGGTATAGAATATATAAAAGTAAAAATAACGGATAATACAGCTGAAATTTTAAGTATTAAAAAATCAAATAACAGGCATAAAAAATAGTAATTGGAAAAAACTGAATATGGTGGTAGAATTAATGATAGTGTGTGCTTTAAAAAGTGATTTAGAAAACGATTGATTTGAGATTATAATTATATTGAAGGGAATGGGGAAGATGTGTAATGAACAATTATTAGAAGAATTGAAAACCGAAATTGAGATTAAAAGGGAAAAATTGAATAGTTTAGTTATAGGGGAGGTAAGCAAGGAGGAAGTTTTAAAGTTCAGCATCGAATTAGATGAATTGATACATAAATACTATAAATACAGCAATGCAAAAAATGAGCAGTAGCTAAATATTTACCTGCTCATTTTCTTAAAGAGGAAGGCTTCTACAGTTGGGACTAAAATATGGAGTATAGAATAGCTAATAGGATTATTACCAATATTATGCCTATAATCCAATAAAGATTTTTTTTACGTATGAAGAAGAATTTCAATCCAACCACCCCTTATTAATCCTGGTATTATAATCTATTTAAAAAATCTCTAATATATGCAAGATTTATAATTTACAGTTTCAAATGCTGGAATCTAATGGTATATTATAGGTATAGAACTATCAAAGGAGGGAATTTTATGTCAGTAAAGATACTAACCGATAGCGGTTGCGATTTACCCAAAGATATAATAGATGAATATGATATAGATGTACTTCCAATTATAGTAATTAAAGACGACGAGGAATATTTAGATGGGGTTACCATAGAGCCTAAGGAATTATATGATAATATGAGAGCTGGCCAGGTTTATAAGACGGCCCAGATACCTCCTAAAATGTTTGAGGAAAAGTTTGAAGAGTATGCAAAAAAAGGGGAAAATGTAATTTACATAGCTTTTTCATCTGGACTTTCTAGCACTTACCAGACCTCAGTTTTGGTTAGGGATTCATTAAAGGAAAAGTATCCCGATCTAAATATAGATATAGTGGATTCCAAATCTGCTTCCGTAGGTTTTGGCCTATTAGTTCACAAAGCAGCTGAAATGGCTAAAGAGGGGAAGAGTAAAGAGGAAATATTAAAAATGCTGGATTTCTACGTCCAACATATAGAGCATATATTTACGGTGGACAATATTGAGTATTTGTATAGGGGTGGAAGGGTAACAAGAACCCAGGCCTTCGTAGGAGGATTATTGAATATAAAGCCTATTTTAGACATACCCAGAGATGGCACCTTAAGGCCAATAGAAAAGGTAAGGGGCAGAAAAAAGGTTTTAGCTAAGATGATTGAGCTAATGAAGGAAAGGGCAGCTAAGGCAGATTTAAAAAATCAGATTATTGGAATTAACCATGGGGATGATATAGAAGGAGCCACCAAATTAAAAGAGATGATCCAAGAAGAATTTGGCTGCAGTCAATTTATAATAAACATTGTAGGATGTGCCATAGGAGCTCATTCAGGACCTGGTACACTATCGGTCTTTTTCTTAAACAAGAACTTTGAGGGATAAAGCCAAAAAATCCAGATGAGCAGTCTGGATTTTTTATTGACTTGTCGCCTAAAATTGTATAATGATAAAAATGAAAAGTAATAAGGGGGATAAAGATGTTAAAAGGGAAATTAGTCAGATTAAGGGAATATAGGCAATCGGATGTAGAATTGGCCTATAAATATATGAACGACCCAGAGGTTATGCTGAATTTAGGCAATGGGATTCCTTATCCCATGACCTTAGAAAAGGAGCAGGAATGGTTTAACAGCCAAGCTAAGAGTGAAGATAATTATAATTTTGCAATAGAAAGCTTAAAGGAAGGCCTCTATATTGGAGGTTGTGGAATCAACTGGTATGATTGGAAAAATGGGACTGCAGAGGTAGGGATTTTTATAGGGGATCCAAGATACCGGGGTAAAGGATATGGTACTGATGCCATGAAAATACTCATCGATTTTTTATTCCAACAGACTAATATTAACAGGATTCAACTTGCCACCTATAGCTTTAATGAAAGGGCCATCAAATCCTATTTAAAATGTGGTTTCAAGGAAGAAGGTAGACTTAGACAGAGGATTTTCAGGTATGGCCAGTACTATGATGAAATCTTAATGGGATTGTTGAGAGAAGATTATAATAAATTATTCAAAAAAAATATGGACAAATCTAATGAATAGTAGTATAATATATTATGTTCAAGAGATTAGCTCCTTTAGCTCAGCTGGTAGAGCACCTGACTCTTAATCAGGGCGTCCAGGGTTCGAGTCCCTGAAGGAGCACCAGATAAGATACATTGACTGTTAGAGTCAATGTATCTTTTTTTATAATCTAAAGCTTATGGTAATTTTTCCTTGTCCACCTTAATTTAAAAGGGTGCTACAATTTTTACTTGGGTATATACTATATAATAAATTAATGGAAATAGGGTGATTATATGAAAAATATAGGAGCTTTTTTCGATATCGATGGAACCCTCTTTAGGAACTCTTTAATGATACAGCATTTTAAGAAACTGATTAGATACGAGATAATAGATCCCTCTATCTGGTATAACAAGGTTAAACCGGTTTATGAGGAATGGGAAAAGCGTTTTGGAGACTTTGAACACTATCTGGAGACTTTAGCTGAAGTATATATTGAGGAATTAAAGGGAGTTAATAAACCCTATATCGAATTTATTGCATCCCAAGTAATCAATGTAAGCGGCGATATGGTATATAGGTATTCTAGGGATCAAATTGAATGGCATAAAAAGAAAGGGCACAAGGTATTTTTTATATCGGGTAGTCCCGATTTTTTAGTATCTAAGATGGCTGAAAAATATGGGGCTACCGAATGCAGAGGTACAGCCTACTTAGTAGATGAGAGTAACAACTTTACTGGTGAAATAATAAGGATGTGGGATTCTGAGAATAAGCAGAGGACCCTAGATGAGTTTGTAAAAAAATATAATGTAGATTTAAAAAATAGCTATGCTTATGGAGATACAGTTGGGGATTTATCCATGCTTAAAATGGTTGGAAATCCCGTTGCTATAAATCCCAATAGGGAATTTTTACTTAAATTAAGGGAAGATAATATCCTTAGGGGAAAAACTATTATAATTGTGGAAAGGAAGGATGTAATATATAAACTAAGGCCAGATGTGGAAATAATATAAGTCAGGCAAATGTATAGAATAATTGTGAATTAAATAAAAGAAGGGATGCACTATGTATTTATAGTACATCCCTTCTTTGTTTAAATATTAAGTGTTTAAATTTAGTAAAAGGGTTTTTATAGCTTATGAATTATCGTTGTCGTTACTGTCTTTATTATCGCCTTTATTTTTGCCTTTATTCTTACTAGCTTTTTGATTCTTTAAAGAATCTTTCTTATTTTTAGCCACTTTTATCCTCCTTAAACATATATTTTCAATCTAGCTTTTCCTCCTTAGTATTCCTATTTTTTAAAAAAATATGAATAAAATTTTATTTTTTTTGCTTTTTGATCTTAAAGTTTAACTTTAGATGAAAGTGGCTTAATTTCAAGCTTTTAATCTTAATGTATTACTTCAAGTTATTAGATTTTTCTAGTTCTAATAAAAATCTAGAGGGTTTTACTTCTTTATTATTTTTGTTTATATAGGTGATCAAGGTTAGGTAGCTTTTAGCCCTAGTCATGCCTACATAAAAGAGCCTTCTTTCCTCTTCCAAGGGGGCGATATCACCCTTGTTGAAGGAGTCTATGCTGCTCCCATTTGGAAATTCCCCATCAATTAAATCTATCATATATACCCTATCGAATTCTAGTCCCTTGGCAGAATGGACGGTAGATAGGGTAAGGCCTTCTCTATTATCCTTAGAATGGCTACAGAGGTATTCTAAGTACTTTAATCTAGCTAAAAACCCATTTAAGTCCATAGTATTAGAGGCGATTATCTTTAAATAGTTTAAAATAATCTCCAGCGAATCCATGGAATATCCAAATCTCATATGGCTTTCCTTCAGGTAGTCTCCATAGCCTAAGTTCTTTTCAATTAAATCTATTCCTTCATAAGGCTTAAGCTTGGATAGCTTTTTAAAATTCAACTTTAAGGATAAAAAGTTTTTCTTATAAAAGTCATTTAGCCCTGGTAAACTAAGGAGCCTATCGAATACCGAATCCTCATAGTGGAGAGCTTTAATTGAGTTTAATTGAACCTTAGATATAAAACCATTCATTTTATAATATATCCTTTCAAAGGCTAATATATTGGAATTGTCCTGGGCTAATAAGAAAAAATCTATAATATCCTGGACTAACCAGTGGTCAAAGAATTTAATCTTAAAGTCCTTTATATAAAAAGGGATCCCCTTTCTTTCCAAGGTTTCCATAATTCCAACGGCAGACAGGTTATTCCTATATAATATAGCCGTATTCCTATAATCAACTATACCTTCCAATTGGTCCATAAGATAGGTGTATTGTTCTTCCAAGTTCTTAACTTTAACTAATTTTATGGGTTCTATATAGGGGTTTTTTGTAAAGATATCCTTATTAAATCTTAGGGTGTTTTTCTTAATGAACCTATTACATATGTTTACAATGTTTTTGGTGGAGCGATAATTTTCTTCCATATAGTAGATTTTTCCATCTTTATAGATCTTATTAAATTGGAAAAGCCCCTCAGGATAGGCACCCCTAAAACCGTAGATGGATTGGTCGTCATCTGCTACTATGAATAGGTTGTTCTTTGGATGGGCTAGTGTCCTTATAATTTCCAGTTGTACCTTGGAGGTATCCTGCCCTTCATCTACCTGTATGTATTCATACCGACTTCTATATTTCTCTAGTAGGTATTTATCCTCTTGTAATATATCTAAAGCTAGGGTTAACATATCGTCAAAATCTATTAGGCTGTTGTTTTTCTTATAGCTTTCATAGGCATTAAAAATTTCTAAAAAGTTATTGGTATCCACCTTAAATTGTGATACATACTCATCTGGCGTTATAAGCATATTTTTAATATAGCCTATGGAGTTTATTATGGATTCCAGCTTTTCCTCTGTAATATAGTCATTATTGATGGAAAAGTATATATTTTTTAGAAGCTGGACCTTATTTAATTTCTTTTTCATATCCTCTATTAATATATATCTTTGCCTCTTTCTGTAAGCATAATCTCTAATCAACTTGTAGGCGAAGCTATGTATGGTTGAAAAGTGGACTGGTATATTGGTGATATCACCATATAGATTATTAAACCTTTCCTTCATATCCCTTGCAGAAGCTCTACTAAAGGTGATAGATAGTATTTTTTCTGGGCTAATTCCTTCATTAAGGATTAAATTGGCCGCCCTATGGATTAATACGGTGGTCTTTCCCGCCCCTGGTACAGCCAACACTAGGGCAGGACCCTTTATATGGGATATGGCTTTTTTCTGTTCTTCGCTTAAGTTCATAAAAACACCACCTTAATCATAAATTATAAAGGTGTTTGTCCCTATCTATATTAACATGAATGCTGGCTTTGCAAAAGTAAAAAATTCCTAACCTCTTTTAATAGAGATTGGCATTAAATTGGGTTATAATATCCCAATAAGGGTATTTTAGTAATATCTAATAATTGGATTTAAATTACACAGGGGTGTTAATGATGAGGAAGGGCTTAAAATGGTTTGATGACAAATTTATAGAGCTTATAAACAGGAATATGAAAACCCATTTTTTTGATAAATTCATGCCCCGATTTACCAATTTAGGAGGGGTTATTTCTACCACCCTGATAATTCTGCTATTATTGTTATTTGGTAAGGGCCAGACTAGGATAATCGGCATACAAGGGGCTGCAACCCTTATAATCAGCCAGACTATTACCTATAGCTTAAAAACCCTATTGAGCAGGGAAAGGCCATATAACATACTTAAAAATCTTAATACCTTTAATATCATATTGAAGGATTACTCCTTTCCTTCAGGCCATACCTCAGCCAGCTTTTCCATAGCTACCACCATAGCCTTAAATATGCCTAAACTATCCATATTGGTCTTTTTTGTAGCGCTACTAATTGGGATTTCTAGGATATACTTAGGAGTTCATTATCCAACAGATGTGGTAGCAGGTTTAGTTTTAGGGGTAGGCTCGGCCATTATAGTCCATAATTATCTGATGAATTATATATTAAATTTAATAAGGATCTTTCAGCTTTAGGGGGATTAAACCCAGATAATGGTGGTATATATAAATAAATACCAGTGAAAGGGGTGGTAAAATTGCTAATGAGCAATTTCCTGAAGAACAGGAAATCGGTAAGGGATTTTAAAAAGAAGAAGCTGGATATGAGGACTAAAACTGAAGTTTTGGAGATATTTAAAGATTTAGAAGAGGAAGCGGATAATAAATACTTTAACTTCATCTTATTTGAAGAGGGAGAAAAAATCTACAAAACATTAGACGGTTTAGCAGGCTATTCTGGTGTCATGATTGAAAGTCCCTACTATATTGGGGTAAGATTGAGGGAAGTTAATGATGAATCCATCATTACTGCTTCCTACTACACTGAAAAGTTGATGACTCTATTGACCAATGAAAATCTTGGCAGCTGCTGGGTTAATGTTAAGGCTGTGGATAGGGGCATTAAGGCTGAGATACTAGGAGAGGAAAACAAAAATATTGGGTACTTAGTGGCTTTAGGCTATCCAAAGGCTAAAAATCCCTTTGTTCAAGAACCTACCAGCTCTAGACTAGGAGTAACCGATATAGTTTTTAAAGATAAGATAGGCAATCCAATTAGTTCACAAGAACTAGAGAAAAGAGGCTTGGATGATTTATTCTATTATATTAGGTTTGCACCCTCCAATTATAACCTGCAGCCCTGGAGATTTCTTTTAAAGGATGACAAAGTCCAACTTTTATTGAAGTATTCAGATGAGGGCAAGACCGACCTTATGGATGCGGGAATAATAATGTACTATTTTAAGGCTTTAGGAAGGGTTATAGGATTGAAGGGAGGATGGAAACTCCTAGCTGGAGAGGACATAGAATATGGAGGTTCTAAATATAGATTAATAGGGGAAATTAGCTTATAAACCATCAGTAAAAACGCCTAGAAAAGGCGTTTTTTATGTTGACAGTTTCCTAGAAAGTGCATATAATATAATTAAACATATGAACACTTGCTCATATGTTTAATAGTTGACAAGGGGGATATATAGATGAAGGAGTTCACTCTAGGGTTAGAAGGATTAAACTGTGCAAGTTGTGCATCCAAAATTGAACAGTTAACCAATGAAATAGATGGAGTAGACAAGGCTACTCTAGATTTCGTAACCAAGAAATTAAGGGTAAAAGTACATGAAGAAAGGAAAACTAAGGGAATAATAGCCGAAATAAAAAAGATCGTAAATAGATTGGAGCCAGATGTAAATATAATAGAGGAGATGGAGGCTAGTCAACATGACCATAGCCATGAACATGACCATTTAGATAGAAAAGATATAATTAGAATAATATTAAGTGGAATCCTTTTTATAATTCCAGGGCTACTCAAACTAGATGGTGTACCTAGGTTTGCTGTATATCTACTAGCCTATATCATTATAGGTTTAGAGATAATAATAAAGGCTGTAAGGAATCTAGTAGCAGGCCATCCTTTTGACGAATATTTTTTAATGACAGTGGCAACCCTAGGAGCCTTTGCCATTGGAGAATATCCAGAAGGGGTAGCAGTAATGCTCTTCTATCAAGTGGGGGAGTTCTTCCAAGGGCTGGCAGTCAACCATTCTAGAAAATCCATATCATCCTTAGTGGATATTAGGCCAGACTATGCCAATCTGGAGAAGGATGGTAAAATTTCAGTTGTAAACCCCAAGGATGTTCACATAGATGATATTATAGTCATTAAACCCGGAGAAAAAGTTCCCCTAGATGGGCTAGTAATAGAGGGAAAATCTTCAGTGGATACATCAAATATAACGGGAGAGTCGGTGCCAAGGAATATCCAGGCAGGGGACACCTTGTTAAGCGGATTTGTAAACAATGAAGGTTTATTAAAGATGCAGGTCAAGAAGGAATTTAAAGATTCCACCGTATCCAAGATATTGGATTTGGTGGAAAATGCAGCAAGTAAAAAAGCACCTACAGAAAGGTTTATAACTAAATTTGCTCGATACTATACCCCGATTGTAGTATTCATAGCCTTAGCCATTGGAATAATTCCACCCTTATTCTTAGGTTATAATATATCGGATTGGGCCTATAGAGCCTTTGTATTCTTAGTAATATCTTGTCCCTGTGCTTTGGTCATATCCATCCCCTTAGGCTTCTTTGGAGGGATAGGGGGAGCTTCTAAGGTGGGGATTTTGGTTAAAGGCGGCAATTATTTGGAAGCTTTAACTGATGTAGATACCATGGTATTCGATAAGACTGGAACCATTACCAAGGGAATATTTAAGGTTACAAAAATAGAAGGCTTCAACGGACATAGCCAGGAAGAAGTATTAGAACTTGCGGCTTTAAGCGAGTCCTTTTCCAACCATCCTATAGGAAGGTCAATAGTAGCAGCCTATGGTGGTGAAATTGATAAGGCTAAAGTTACTAGCTATAGGGAAATAGCAGGAAAGGGTATAGAAGCAGAAATAGATGGGTCAAAGATTCTGATAGGAAATGAAAAACTATTTAAAGATAATAATATAGAGATTGTAGAAGTGGAATCTATAGGGACTATAGCATATGTAGGAAAAGACGGAGTCCACATAGGGACCATTGAAGTTTCAGATGAACTGAAGGATAATGTAGTAGACCATATTAAGGAGATAAAATTGGCTGGTATAAAGACGGTAATGTTGTCTGGAGATAAGGAAGAAACGGCTAAAAAGGTAGGTAGAATGGTCAATATAGACAGGGTATATGGCGATTTACTACCCCAGGATAAGGTAAGGATATTTGAAGACATATTGAGTAAAAGCAAGGGAAAAGTGGCCTTTATTGGAGATGGAGTAAATGATGCACCTGTTTTAGCTAGAGCTGATATAGGGGTTGCCATGGGAGGACTAGGTTCTGATGCAGCAATTGAAGCTTCTGATATTGTAATAATGACAGATGAGATAGGAAAGTTGGCCACGGGAATTAGAATAGCTAAAAATACCAAGAAGATAGTAATCCAAAACATAGTATTTGCCTTAGGGGTTAAGTTAGCAGTACTAGCCCTAGGCGCTTTTGGACTTGCAAGTATGTGGGAGGCAGTCTTTGCTGATGTCGGGGTATCCATTATAGCCATATTAAACTCCATGAGGGCCTTGAAGGTAGAATGAGAGGCAGATTGATAATCTGCCTTTTTTAATTTTTTGATCATAATAGTAATAAAGTAGGAGTAAATTGTGATAAACTATAAATAGTCATAATACTATATCTAGGAGAGGATCACAAAATGGAGAATAGGCTTAAAGTTTTAGACAGAAGGAGAAACTATAAAATATTAGCTGAAAATGCCTATTTAGCTGAAGATAGGAAAAATGCTATTAGATTCTATAATAAGGCCTTGAAGTTCAGAGGGAGCAAAAAGGACAATATACAGATTTTATATAATATGGCCTTTATATACGATGAGTTGGATTTACCAGAAATGGCCTTAAAAGCTTATCAAAGGATTAGCCTTATGGACAAAAACCAAGCAGGTGCTTTTTATGGTATGGCCACCATGTACGAAAGGTTAAGAGATAGGAAAAAGGCCTTACAAATGTATTACAAGGCTATAGAGATAGACCCCAATTACGATAGGGCCTATTTTTATCTAGCAAATCTATACGATGATTTAGATGATAAGGAAAAGGCTATCTATTATTATAAAAGGGTTATAAAACTAAAGCCCAATGATTATATAGCCTACAATAATTTAGGTTCTATCTATGAGGAGTTAAAGGATTATAAAATGGCCTATAATATGATAAAGAAGAGTTTAGAGATTAACCCCAATTATTATAAAGCCCTCTTTAATATGGGGGTAATATACAAAAAATTGAATAAGCCTGGGAAGGCAATTGAATATTATGATAAGGCCATAGAAAGCAACAATAACTATTCCGATGCCTATCTAAATAAGTCGGCTATCTATATAGAAGAGGGGAAGTACGAAGAAGCCATCCAAATACTAACGGAAGGGATTAAAAATAACCCTTACGCTAAATACCTGTATTATAACAGGGCCTGTTGCTATGCAATACTAAAGGAAACAGACAAGGCTCTTAAGGATTTAAGAAAGGCCATAGTACTATATCCTAAACTAATAGATACCATTATGATAGACAGGGATTTGGATAATTTACGGAAGGATGAAAGGTTTATTGCCTTAGTTAAGGAGTGGCGGAAAGATAATTGATTATAGAGGGTATTTCTGGTATATATTAATATAGAATTATGGATAGAAAGGGAAGGATATATGGTTATTATTAAAACGGAACAAGAAATAGAAATGATGAAAAGAGCTGGTAAGCTTTTGGCAAAAATACATAGGGAAATTGCTAAAATGATAAGACCAGGCATAAGCACCTATGAGATAGATCAATTCGTAGAAGAGTATATGAGAAAGAATGGAGCTACCCCCGAGCAAAAAGGCTATCATGGCTATCCCTATGCAACATGTGTTTCTATCAATGATGAAATATGCCATGGTTTTCCCAGAAAGACTCCATTAAAGGATGGAGATATAGTGACCATCGATATGGTGGTAAATTTAGATGGATGGTTGGCAGACTCTGCTTGGAGCTATCCGGTAGGGAATATTTCCGATGAGGCTAGGAAACTACTGGATGTAACCAAGAAGTCCTTGTATATAGGTATTGAAAAGGCGGTAATTGGTAATAGGATAGGGGATATTTCCCATGCAATTCAATCCTATGTTGAATCGGAAGGTTTTTCCGTTGTTAGGGATTTTGTAGGCCATGGAATAGGAAGGGATATGCATGAAGATCCACAGGTTCCTCACTTTGGAAAGGCCGGTAGAGGCTTAAGACTTATGGAGGGGATGGTTATAACCATAGAGCCCATGGTCAATGTAGGCCATTATGCTTGTACAATAGACGATAATCAATGGACGGCTAGGACAATCGATGGAAAGCTTTCAGCTCAGTATGAGCATACCATTGCAATAACTAAGGATGGTCCATTGATTTTGACTGATCAGGAAGAAGATTAGGCGACCACTGGTCGCCTAAAAAATTAGGAGGATATATTATGATTAAGGTCTTAATAGTGGATGATCAGGCCCTTATTCGGGAAGGGTTAAATATGATGTTAAGCCTTTATGATGGGATAGAGATAGTAGGGGAAGCTCTTAATGGGCAGGAAGCAATAGGGATAATAGAGGAAAGGGAAGTGGATTTAATCCTGATGGATATAAGGATGCCCGTTATGGATGGGGTGGAGGCCACTAGGATAATAAAGGAAAGGTTCCCCCATATAAAGATAATAATACTCACCACCTTTAATGAAGATGAGTTTATTTTCCAAGGGCTCAATTATGGAGCAGATGGTTACATTCTGAAAGACGTTAGCTCCAAAGAACTGGTAGATAGCATTAAATCCGTATATAAGGGGGACATGCTCTTTCATGGTCAAGTGGCTAAAACTATAGCTGGTGTCGTTAAGGCTAGTAAGGCTGTTGAAAAGGATATTAGCTTGGAAAGCTTAACCCCTAGAGAGTTGGAAATAGCCAAGCTAGTTGTTGGGGGAAGGAGCAATAAGGAGATAGCTGATATTCTTTATATAACAGAAGGGACGGTAAAAAATCACATAAGTAGAATACTTAGCAAACTAGGTTTAAGGGATAGGACCCAATTGGCAATCTATTTAAAAAACCATGGTCAAGCTTTTGAATCTGACACAAGGCTTAATCATAATTTTTAAATATATATTACTAAAGTCATATATAAAAACATGACCAAAATGATGACCTTAGATTGAAGAAATTAATGGCATTTAAATCTATACTAGATATAGGGAATTAAATCTAGTATAGAGGAGGTTTAAGATGAATAATTTAAAAGCGTTAAAGAAGACTGTTTATTATATTTCCTTTCCTTTTTCCTTAATAGGCTTTTTATTTCCAGTATATGCCCATTCTGTAGGGGTATCAGTTATGGAATTAGGTCTTATTTATTCTGCCTTTTCCTTATTTACAATATTAATGCGACCAGCAGTAGGTCTATTAATCGATAGAAAGGGTAGGAAATTAGGACTAGTATTAGGATTGTTTTTTTACACTCTAGTAAACATATTTTTGTTAATTGGAAATGACTTTAAATATCTATTAGCTGTAAGAATTTTTCAAGGCATTGCTAGTTCCTTTCTTTGGATTAGTGTTGATACCATAATATCTGATATAAGCTATGAAGGAAATAGGTCGAAAAACTTTGGCCTCATAGATGAATCCACAAATAGGGGTGATATTTTAGGAGCATTTATTGGATTTACAATAATATTTAATAATCTATTCAACAATTCCTTTAAAGTGGTATTTTTTATATATCTAATTACAAGTCTAATCAGTCTATTCTATGGTATCTTTAAGGTGGAGGAAACTGTTTCATTAAAAAAATCTTATGTAGAAGAAATAATAGATAATAATAAAGACTTTAATATATTCTTAATCTTGATGGGCTTGCTTGCCTTTATATCCAGCCTAACAGGCCATATATATTTGGTGTATGTTAAGGAGAATATCACCAGTGAATTGTATTTAATAACCTATCTTTTCATTCCAGGGGCTATTCTATCCATGTTTCTTCCTAATAAATTTGGTAAGCTTTCCGATAGATATGACAGAAGGAAGGTATTATCTCTTGGAATACTGATGCTTGGAATACTGTATTTATTCATTCCTACAGCAAAAAATTATTATCAATTTATGCTAATCACAATATTAATTACCATTGCTTCAATGCTCTGTGGACCTGCAGAATCTTCATTGGTAATTGATGTTGTAGGGGAAAACCAAAGGGGAAAATCCTATGGCAAATACAAACTAGCCCTTGGAATAGGGGGAATATTAGGCCCTATTCTGGGAGCCTATATATATGAGAAATTGGGAAGTAGTTGGGTGTTTTTGATTAAAGGTCTGATGTTAATTATCATGAGTATCTTGACCTTTAAGTTAATCCATGTAAGAACTGGATTAAAAGATATTAAAAATGTAAGGGAAACATAGACCAAATATATCTTCTTAGGTGGTGTCTGTATGGATATATGGATAAGGTTTAACAATATACTAAGGAAAGTCTTATTTATTATTTTTTTTACCGATATTTTTTCAAGGAATAGGGGGAATAGGGTAGGATTAATCATCTATGCTGGCTTATTGGTTTTAGTTATTATAAATGATTATTTAAGGTATAAGCACCTTTATAAAAGTTCTAGGACCGTATTTTATGTATCTATAATAGTTTCAATTGGCCTTGGATCAGTTTTGACCTTCTTTGTAGGAGGAAATATAACAATTTATCTATTTATGATTTTAGTAGATATTGCTTTTTTAAAGGATGTGAAGGCATTAAAATACCTATATACTATAAATGCCTTAGCAATTATATTTGTTCCTCTTTTTAGATTTGCATGGTTGGATGGAATAAGCATCCTCCAAGTAATCCTAGAGTCTCCTAGGGATTTTTTGATGATGGTTATACTGGTATTATTTTCTTCGGCTTCCCTATTCTCCTACAGGGCCTTATTGATAGAGAAAAACAGGGTGGAAAAACTGAATGAAGAAATAGAGAAGCTTACCATTTCTAAGGAGAGAAATAGGGTGGCCCAAGAAATCCATGACAATATAGGCCATAACCTTATAGCCTTGAATATGAATCTGGATGTACTATCCAATATGGTGGATGATGAGAATGAGATTAAAGAGATAGTAGTTAAATGCCAAAGCTTAACCAAAGATAGCATGGAAAACTTAAGAAGGGCAGTATATGCACTAAAGGATGAGAAAGTATTAGAAGATTTTAACAAATCCCTGGAAGAATTAAGGCAAAATATTGCCCACAATTCCAATATAAATATAGAGTATCATATAGATTCTAAAATTGACCAATACTCACCAGAATACAAAAGCCTCCTATATACTACCATTAAAGAGAGTATAACCAACAGCATTAAACATGGGAAAGCAAGGGGGGTAAAAGTCAATATAGAGGTTAAGGATAAGATATATACGACCATAGAGGATGATGGGCTAGGTTGTGATGAAATTGTTAAAGGCAATGGGCTAAAGGGAATAGAGGAAAGGGTTGGTAAAATTAATGGCCAAATCCAATTTATATCTGAAAAAGATAAAGGGTTTAGGACAATAATAGCATTGCCTATTTAACCCTTCTTGCAGCTACTACATCTACACCTAATCCTAGGATATTTTCTATTATCAAATCACCCTTTTTAATGGGGGCAGTAACAGTAGTTGTCCTAAAGATTTCCAAGCATTCTTCTATCTTATCCTTGGGAACTACTCCTGTAGTTTTTACGGGCAGGTGTTTCATGGGAGCATTTTTTAGTAGCACCCTACCCGTTAATACCCTTGAAGGCTCAGTAACTTCTTTTATCCCAAATTCTATTCCCCTACCACAGCTATTTCCTTCAACGGTATAGCCACTAGCAGCCGATTCATCCTTATATATAGTAAGTTCACAACCAATAGGACAGACTTTACATTTTTTTATTACCTTATCCATTGATTTATTCGCCTCCAAAAAATATAATATTGTCTACAAAATTCAACCACTATATTATATCATATTAATAAATATGATGTTGGGTTATAAATTTTTGAAAGGAGTGGGAATATGGCTAAAAGCATCGGAAAGGAGTTTATGGAAAAGACAAAATACCAATATTTAGAAGAGTCAGATCAGCAAAAGGGATTGCCCCAACCACCTCTAGAATTGGAATACGATAAGGATGGAAAGCTAATAGACCTGCCTAAAGTAGAGGATATAGAGGTTAAGCCTTTAGATTTAAGGGAGGCTATAGAAGCTAGAAAAAGCCTAAGAAAATATGCCGATAAAGCCTTAACCCTTGAAGAATTATCCTACCTATTGTGGTGTACCCAAGGGGTTAAAAAGATTACTTCAAGGCCATCAACCTTAAGAAATGTTCCTTCAGCAGGGGCTAGGCATTCCTTTGAAAGTTACTTACTAATAAACAAGGTGGAGGGGATAAAGCCCGGCTTATATAGGTATTTGGCCATAGACCATAAGCTTTTGGAAGTCAATACAGAGCCAGCTATAGCCCTTAAGGTGACTAAAGCTTGTCTTGACCAGGTATTTGTGAATAATAGTGCTGTAACCTTTATATGGGCCAGTGTAATCTATAGGATGAAATACAGATACGGAGAAAGGGGCTATAGATACATACACTTGGATGCAGGCCATGTTTGCCAAAACCTATACTTAGCTGCCCAATCCATAGATTGTGGAGTTTGTGCAATTGCAGCCTTTGACGATGATGAGATAAATAACCTACTTGGTTTAGATGGAGAGGAACAATTTGTAGTCTATATTGGGACTGTAGGAAAGAGGATATAGTTGGTCGGCGAAATTCTTA
>ERZ773359.3042-NODE-3042-length-19961-cov-10.187130_pt1 | contig 19961 bp, 20 predicted proteins | sample MGYA00374955_ERZ773359 | MGnify/ENA primary metagenome ERZ773359 (study PRJEB29098, sample SAMN04486028) | biogas fermenter metagenome | study: EMG produced TPA metagenomics assembly of the Biogas fermentation microbial communities from Germany - Plant 4 DNA1...
TATTGCTGATTGGGAAGAAGACAACAAATTTTCTTCCCCAGAGGAATTGTTCATACATTAAGAAGCTAACAATTTTGGCTTTAGCCTTAATATTGCTGCTACCTACCATTAATTTAGCTGTTGAACAAGAAAAGTATCTTACAGCAGAGGAGGTGTTTTCAGAAGAAGAAGTAGAAAAATTAGCTGAAAGGGTGGGAAAAAAGAAGCTGGAACTCGATAAAGGTATTAGCAGCTTTAACAGCAAACAATCCATGGGCAGCTATCCAAGGAGAAAAGGAGTTATCCTTGTAACTGAAGACAAATTTAAGGGTATAATACCAACTGGACATGCAGCAATAGTTTATAGCTATGGAACTGTAGTAGAATCTTTATCGGGAGGGGTAACAACGGGAGCAAACGATTGGTATCAAACTAGAAAGACCTGCTATGGAGCAACGGTTATAGGTACCACAGTAGAAGAGGATGCAAAAGCTGCTGACTGGTGTTACAAGCAGATAGGTAAGCCTTACAACTGGAACTACCTTAATCCCCATACTAGGAGTAAGTTTTACTGTTCACAATTAATTTATGCAGCCTTCTTAGACAACTATGGAATCAATCTAGATACCTCTGCTTTCGGAGTTGCAGTTCATCCGATGGAATTAATAGATAGCAGTAATACCATAAAGATATATGAAAAATAATCCTATATGCTAAACTTAAGGGAACCGTAGGTTCCCTTTGATTAAATTCTTAGAGGGGTAACAAAATGAAGAGATTAATTTATATTATTGGGGTAATTGGGCTCATTTTTGTAAACGGATGTAGTTATAAAGTGAATGGTTTAAAGAATCAAACTGGTGATGAAATTAAAATTGGAGTAATTGAGACTAAGGCTACCAAGTATGAAAGTTATATTCATTGGTATGATAAAGGCTTAAATAAAATCTCAGAGCAAAAGCTTAAGTATGCTATGTTAGGTTCGCCCTTTCATAATCCAGTATATTTAGGGGATGAAATATTTCTAATACCTCAGGGATTGGGTAACAGAAAGGATAGTAAAAAAATTATAAGTATTAATAAGAGGGATTTCAAAATAAGAGAGTATTCATTTAATAATATAGCCTTAAATGATCTGGCAGTTAATGAGGACTATATTTATACCATAAACACCCTTAATGGAAATACCCATATATCTAAATTAAATAGGGAAAGCCAGCAGTTAGAGGAAATAATAATAGAAAAAGAATATGTAAGCGGAATAGTTGCTGTAGCTGATAAATTATATGCCTTTAGCTTCAATATGGAAACATCATCTCCTAAGTTTTATATGTATGTTTATAATAAAGAATTAGAACTTCTAGACAAAAAAGATATTACCCAATTTGGAACGGGCCAATATAAATTTTTAATTGATGAAAATTATCTCTATGCTAACGTAATGGCAACAAAGGAAGATGAAGCCGGAACCATAATTTTGAAAATTTCAGTTGATACTAATGAAGTAGAAGGAATAGATATAAATGAGGAATTCCCAAATGATATTCTTCAATATAAAGAAAAACTAATAATAACCAACCATGACCTTGTTATGTATGAGGGAAATAAGATAACCATTTTAGACAAACTAACCAAAGAAATAGAGACTATTGAACTGGACAGGAAAACAGAATTTGCAGGCATAATAGATAATCTATTGGTTATAGGCAATCAGGAAAATATTGCTTTGTATAATATGGATAAGAAGCTTGAGTTAATAAGAGAGCTTTCCATCGAAAAAGATGATGAATCATATATTTCCAATATAATTGTTTTAGACTAAGAATAGAGGTCAGATAGAAATCTGACCTTTTATTTATCAATAAAGCCTATATATAACCCCACAAGCTAATCTCTTACCAGCATTTCCAGATGGCTGAGTCCTATAATCGTCAGGATTTTGATGGATTATTACCGATTTTCCTATAACATCTTTTGGTTTGAACTTATCGGTAAAAAAGCTCATCTTAGCATAGCCATTATTGGAAAAAATAACAGGAAAATCGCCAGCGTGATTGCCATGAGGCTGATTGGTTGGGTTATAATGTTCACCTGCAGATTGGAAAGGATTTTCAGGATCTGCTATTTCACAAACTCCAATTTCATGGATATGAAAACCAAAGGGGCCTATAGGGTCTAATCCATCTTTGGCAGGTTGGTATAGAGGTAGTCCCCATACTTCTAAGTATACTTCAGTTCCTCTTGCCACATCATCAAAAAATATGTTACCATATATGTTAGGAGCTAAATTTCCACCTATTATATTAGCGTATGCAGTTATCTTATAATTGTAGCTCATACCAAATCCTCCCTTCAAATACATTTTATGCAGAAGGCTTATCCTAAGTTCAAATTCATACTGGAGGCGATAATATGACTACTAAGCTGGGACTGGTCCTTGAAGGAGGTGGCATGAGGGGAGCCTATACCTCTGGAGTTTTAAGGGCTTTTATGGATGAAGGTTTAGATTTTCCATATATAATAGGGGTATCGGCTGGAGCTAATAATGCCGCTAATTTTATATCAGGACAAAAAGAAAGGAATAAAAAGGTTTTTGTAGATTATGTATCCCATAAGGATTATTCTGGCTTTAGACATTTATTTAAAGGGGGAAGTTATTTCAATATGGATTTTTTATTCGACACCCTACCAAATAAGTTGGTTCCCTTTGACTATGATACCTTTTTTAGCTCTAAAACCATATTTAAAATTGGTGTTACTGATGTAGAAACTGGAAGGCCAGTTTATTTTGAAAAAAATGACTGGGATGTAAGTAGGGAGGAGTTCATAAATAAGTTATTGAAGGCTTCCAGCAGCTTACCAGTGCTGTCACCTCCAGTCGAAATAAATGGTAGACTTTATTATGATGGAGGGGTTTCCGATTCCATTCCAATAGAAAAGTCTATGGAGGATGGCAATAAGTATAATGTAGTAGTGTTGACTAGAAATAAGGGATATGTAAAGAAAAAGCAGAAACTGGAACTATATTCAAAAAGATATCTTAAGAAATATCCCCAAATACTTAGGGCAATTAAAAGAAGGCATATTGAATACAACCTTACGCTAGAAAAAATAAATACTTTACAAGAGAAGGGCTACATTTTTGTTTTACGACCACTTGCTCCATTAAAGGTTAATAGGCTAGAAAAGGATGCTAAAAAATTAGAAGAACTTTATAATCAAGGCTATAGGGAGACAATGGAAAGAATGGATGAATTTAAAAAATGGCTGGAAAAGGTAAATAAGGCATAAAAATTCATACCCCAATTCAAATAGTCGTATATATTAATAGAGGCTATTGGAAATGGGGGATATGGTGGGTATAAATACAGATTCCATTGAATTATTGATTAAGATATTTAAAAAGGATAAGCTAGATGAGAACCTATACAAAGCTTTTATGGGGACTAAAGGAGTTAGGGAATTTCTTTCCCATGAAAAGATTATGGGAAGACCAGTATCAATAAGGGATTTTAAAGGGGAAATAAAAAGGGCAGTTGAAAATAGCGATTACGAAGATGGATATGGATTTTATGTTTTTAAAAACAATTTAGGACGGATTGAAGAGGATATTAAAGATATAAAAAGAAGCGTAAATCCAATAATTAAGGAGGCTAAAAGGAAAGTTTACAAGGTGGTTCCAAAATCTATGCCTATTAGTACTGATATAAAGCTCTATTGGGGAGGAATGGACGGTGGTTTTACTCTTAAAAGAAGGGAGATATACATAAATTATAGGAGATACTTTGGAAATAGAGAGGAGTTTATCAAGATATTAAGCCACGAAATGTACCACGCTAGGAAGATTTCTATTAAAAATAGGGGCAAGTTTTTACTTAGTACCATCTTGAAAGAAAATAGGCTTCTTTATAAGACTGTTGGAAGGATTATTGAAGAAGGACTAGCTTTAATTGTGCAACATGGCCCTGATTTGAAGGAGGACGATATAACGGAAACCCTAACTAAGAGTAATCTAGTCCTGGTTAGAGAAGAATTTAATATTTTAAATGATGTCTTGTGGGATATTAAAGCTGGAGAAGGGAGTGTAAAAGTTAAGTATTTAAATATCTATGTAATTGGTTACTTCATAATAAGCCTTATATATAAAGAAAGGGGAATAGGGAGTTTAAATCATTGGACTGTAGATTTAAACTATAGAAGGATTATAAAGGAGTATGTAGAAATATGTAATAAGAAAGGGATTTCCCCTAATATTGAGGGTGCTATAATTAGATGGATTCTAAAGGAAAGGGGTATTTAACTTGCTGAAGGATGTTTTTAAGAAGTATAGAGAAAATTTTTTTAAGTTTACAATCTACTTTATCCTGTCCGTTATTTTAAAAATAATTAGCTCAAAACTAAGCCTATCCTTTGCTGATAGTTGGAGTTTAAATCTAACTATTGACTTTAGTTTGTTTTTGAATAGGGAGTTCTTTTTAATTATATTACTTTCATTAGTTGAAATATATGTGTTTATTTATGGCCTTATTATTTCAAGGAATATAATAGTTTTAGCTCCAATTAGTCAAAAGGAAGCTTTTACTGAAGCTTCTTCTTATTATCCCAAAATGGTAATAATAAATTTTGTATTTTCATTTTTGCTAATAGTCGCTTTATTAGGTTTGCAATTTTTAATAAAAATAGTTCCATTTAATTTTTTAATATTAGGCCTTTATACCATTTTTTTTGTTATCTTCATTTCCCTTATATCGGTTTTTATGTCTACAATCGAAAATTGTATAGTGTACTATGATGAAAAAGTATTTTTTTCAATCAAAGAGGGTATAGAAATAGGTAAAGGCCACTTTTTCAAAATACTCGGCATATTGTTGATAGGCTCGGTATTCGATAAGATTTTAAGCAGTAATCTATTTAAAGTTGGGGGTATGGACTTACACCTAGATGACATATTCAACAGCTTATACTCCATATATTTAAGCCTTTATGTCATGAGCATAATTAAAAAGCGAGGGCGAGTTAGTTTATGATTATAATCTTATAAGTGGCAGGAGCAATAGCTCCTGCCTTTTCTTTTTTTGGTGTGAAAAAAAGTTACGTAAACATAATTGTATATTGAAAAAAAGTTTCTACTATATTATAATGAGGATAATTAGGTGGCAGGGGGGATAGGTTTGGATAGTTCAATTATAACTAAGATGGAACAGGGGATGGAGACTTTCACAGCTTCCGAGCAAAAAATTGCAAAATATGTTCTAAAAAATCTAAGAGAAGCTATGAATCTATCTATTGAGGAAATGGCTTGTAGAAGTGGTACAAGCAAAGCCAGCGTAGTTAGATTTTGCAAAACCTTAGGCTTAAAAGGTTATCAGGATTTTAAAATAGCCCTATCTTTGAATACTGCTCAGAACATTAAAAAAGAAAAAATACTTCATGAAATAATTAATGTAGACGATTCAACTAGGACTATATTGGATAAACTATCAATCGGCAGTATACAAGCTATCCAGGATACTAGCAGTTTGATAGATATAAAAAGCTTAGAGGATGCTATAGAGGCTATCCATAGATCAGATCAAATACAAATATTTGGTGTTGGGGCATCATTAATCGTAGCCCTGGATGCACAGTATAAATTTACTAGAATAAATATTCCTGCCCTTGCCTTTATGGACCACCATATACAAATAACGGCTGCAGTCCATTTAAATGAAAAGGGTGTAGCCATAGGGATTTCAAACACTGGTAGAACTAAAGAGGTTATAGAGTGTCTTAAAATAGCTAAGGAAAAAGGAGCTACCACTATTGCCATAACCCAATATGGCAAATCGCCTATTCAAGATGTTGCCGATATAGTCTTATTTACTGCAAATGTTGAAAACAATTTCCGAAGCGGTGCTATGGCTTCAAGAATTGCCCAGCTATTAGTCATTGATAGTCTTTTTATAGGAGTTGCATGTAAACGTTACGATGAAGTCATAGAGCATTTAAAAATTACCAGGGAAGCATTAGAAGATAAAAAATATGAATAGGAGGAGCAAATGAATCTAATAACGGAAAAGTCCAATATTAATTCTAAGGAAATCGACAGAAAGCCAATTTCAGAAATTTTAGAAATTATGAACAATGAAGATAAACTCGTTGCTTACGCTGTAGAAAAGGAGATACCAAATATAGAGAAAGCTGTCAAGAAGATAATCGAATCTTTTAAAAGGGATGGTAGGATGATTTATATTGGAGCTGGAACTAGTGGCAGGCTAGGTATACTGGATGCTTCAGAATGTCCACCTACCTTTAGCACAGATGAAGGTCAGGTTATTGGTCTAATTGCAGGTGGTTTAGATGCTATGACCGTTGCAATTGAAGGAGCAGAAGACAAGAAAGAAGCTGGAAAGGAAGATCTTAAAAATATTAATTTGACCGAGAATGATGTGGTGGTAGGGTTAACAGCTAATGGGAATACTCCCTATGTAATAGGAGCAATAGAGTATGCCAATTCTATAGGGGCTACAACTGTTGGAGTAACCTGTAATGAAGGCAGTAAAATATCTGAAATAGCCGATATAGCAATTACACCAATAGTTGGACCAGAAGTAATTGCTGGGTCTACCAGATTAAAGGCAGGAACAGCTCAAAAAATGGTATTAAATATGCTTTCTACAGCCTCAATGATAGGAATGGGGAAGGTATATAGCAATTTAATGGTAGATGTAAATCCTACCAATTCTAAACTAATAGATAGGGCTAAAAGAATTATAATGGAAGCTACAGGGATTGAAAAAAAAGAAGCAGAAAAATATTTAGAAATGTCGCAAAACAAGCCTAAAGTTGCAATAGTTATGATAAAGAAAGATTGTAGTTATGAAGAAGCACTTAAACTTCTAGAAGAACATGATGGATTCATTTACAAGGTAGTAGACTAAAGCTTGAAAGCAATACAAAGTGATAAAAATGCCAATGAATTCATGGCATTTTAATAAAAGGAGGAGGAAGAAAGATGAAAAGAGCATACAAAATTTTATCATTAATCTTAGCCTTATCATTGTTATTGGTTGGTTGTTCTGGGCAATCGGCTGATAAGGGTGGTTCAGAGGAAGTAAGCCCTGGAGTACCAGAAGACGAAGAGATAACATTAAGGGTTACCTTCTTTGAAGCAGGATTTGGCAGAGCATGGCAAGAGTGGCTAAAGGAAGAGTTTGAAGCAAAACACCCAAACGTTACCATTGAACTTGTAGGGGATGCCAACCTAATAGAAACCATTACTCCTATGATTGAAAGTGGTGCAGATGCTCCTGATGTATTCATGACGAATGGTAGTGGATGGGAAGAATGGGGACCACAAGGACTTGTATTAGATCTAACCAGCCTTTATGAAGAAATAGTTCCAGGAACCGATATGACTCTAAACGAATACATAACAGATGTAGCAAAGGATAAATTCTTCTTCGATTTAGGGGAAGAGCATGGAGGAGTTAAAAAATATGCAGTTCCATGGTCTGCAGGACCAATGAGCGTAGTTTATAACGTTAATATGTTTGAAGAGCATGGTTGGGAGTACCCTGAAACATGGGAAGAGTTTGAAGAGTTGTGCGAAGAAATAAAGGCTGCAGGAATCGCACCTTTAACATATCCGGGTCAATATCCTAACTATGTAAGACCATTTATAAGAACTTGGCAATTACAAGAAATGGGAGAGGAAAAATTCTTTGGAGAATTTAAGAACCCAACTAGCCCAGAAATTTATAATGATCCTGCAATCCTACAAGCTTTTTCAAAATTCAGATCTCTATTTGACAATGGATGGATAATGGAAGGAACCACAGCCATGGATCATACCCAAGTGCAAATGGAGTTTATCAATAATAAAGTAGCCATGATACTAAATGGTTACTGGCTAGAGCAAGAGATGTCTGAAGCCTGGCCAGAAGGATATAAAATTGCAATGGCTCCTGTGCCACAAGCAGGTAGCATAGATAAGCCTGTTACATTCCTTAATATGCCAGACTACATGGCCATATATGGAAGGACTAAACATCCAGAAGTTGCTAAGGAATTCTTACTATTTAGTTTAAGCCCAGAATCCTGTAAAATGTTTGCAAAATTGGCAGGAGGCTTAAGACCTTTCCACTATGACCTTGATGACGTAGATGTTACAGAGTTTACAAAGAGCTGTCAAGATGTTATAGGAAACTCTGACTACTATCAATTCACCGATGCAAGTAGTAACCCGCTAATGTTTAAAACTCTAGGAAATGATTATTTAACTCAAATAGCTACAGGGGAAATGACTCCAGAAAAGGCGGCAGAGGAGTTTTATAATGAGGCACAAATGCATTATGAACAAACCAAGGAAGATTTAGGCTTATAACAACATAAATTATCAAAGGGGAATGCTTTATAAACATTGGTTTATAAAGCATTCCTAATAAATACAATAGCTTCTTGTGAGGTGAAAAGATTGAAAAAATTAGCAAAGGCCAAAGATAAGGACAAATTTAACGGTTCGAATGCAGTAAAATTAGATTCAAAGCGGAAGGATAGGACACGAAATATCTTCATATTTTTAATGCTTGCATGGCCTATTTTAAACTGGCTAATATTTACACTTTATATGAATTTAGAAACCCTTGCTTACTCCTTTCAACGCCTCAATAGATTTACAGGTGAAATGAGGTTTTCGGGACTTACTAATTATAAGATATTGTTCCAGAAGATAATTAATAACAGCGATTCCTATGGTACAGCTTTTAGAAACACTTTTTTATGGTTAGGCCTTAATGTATTAGTTATTGGGCCAATTTCTTTAGTCGTTTCCTATGTATTATCAAAAAAGATTCCCCTACATAGATTTTACAATGCAGTATTGTTTATTCCTAATATAATCTCTATCGTAATATTAACCATGGTATGGTCCTTTATATGGGCTCCTAACCAAGGAATCGTAAATGATTTATTACGGATGTTAGGCTTGGACCATCTAACCCGCGTGTGGTTGGGAGATCCAGATACTGCCTTAATCAATGTATTCATTTACTGTGTATGGGCTGGAATAGGATTTAACAATCTAATTTTAAGTGGGGCTATAGCAAAAATCCCTAAGGAGATATTGGAGTCTGCAGAATTAGATGGAGTTTCAAACTGGCAAGAATTTATTCATATAATTGTGCCAAGTATATGGCCTACATTTGCAACGGTAACCATATTAGGTGCAACTGCTGCCTTTAGGGTGTTCTTACAACCCCAGCTTTTGACAAATGGACAGTATGGAACTTCCACTATAGCTTTAAAGGTAGTAGATGAGGTATTGGGTGGAGGGGATTATGGTCTTGCTTCTGCAGCAGGTGTTGTAATGGCCATATTAGGATTCATTGCTGTATATTTGATTAAGAAATTTCTTGATAAGATGGAAGCTAAATGGAGTTAAGATGGAGGAGGTATGAATGTGGGCAGGAAATTTAGCAAACCCGTTCTTATAATTGCAGAAGTACTACTGTTTATATATGCAGTATCACTTATATTCCCTTATATATGGGTGTTTATAAACTCCTTTAAATCAGTTCCTGAGTTTTATTCAAGTACCTGGAGTTTACCTGAAAGTTTTAGTCTTACAAATTATATAAGGGCTTTAAAGGAAACTAATATGTTATCCTATTTTAAGTGGAGTATAATCGTAACCCTAGTTGGGACAGCTTTACAAATGATATTTTCAGCAATGACGGCTTATGTGTTAGCTAAATACAAATTTAAAGGCAACGCCTTTATTTATAGTTGTGCAATTGTTGGCTTTTTAATACCTACAACTGGCACCCTTGCGCCCCTATATGCATTTTTAAAGAACACTGGTCTTTTTAACATATATGGTTTAATAGTAATGTATGCTACTGGTATGGGTACCAATATGGTTATCTATTACTCCTTCTTCAAGAAAATATCCTGGAGTTATGCTGAGGCAGCTTTTATAGATGGAGCAGGCCATTTTAGGGTCTTTTGGAATATAATGTTACCAATGGCCAGGGAAGCTTCTATTGCTGTTGGAATTACGAGTGCCATACGTATTTGGAACGATTATTTCCTTCCATCAATCTTGTTGACTAATCCAAAAGTACAGACTGTAGCAGTAGGGCTAAGGAGTTTACAAGTCCAACAACAGTACAACGCAAACTGGACAGTTCTATTTGCTGCAGTTATATTGGCTACCCTTCCAACAATATTGCTATATATAATATTCCAAGATAAGATTAGCAAAGGCTTTCTTATGGGTGGACTTAAAGAATAATAGGAGATGGGATTATGTTTATGGAGCAAAGAATATCAATCTTAGAAGATTATCTAAACAAATTGCATAAGGAAGGAGTATTTCCAGGGGCCGTATTTAGTTTAATCGATTCGGAGTCCTGTTATATCAATTATTTGGGTAAAGCCCAATTGGTCCCTGAAGAAATACTTGCAGATGAAAATACCATATATGATTTAGCTTCTCTTACAAAGGTAGTAGCTACAACTACAGCAATAATGATGTTAATTGAGAGAGGCCATTTCACATTGGATACTTATGTGACTGATCTTCTTCCCGATTATGAAAATCCAGCTATAACTATAAGGCATCTTCTAACTCATACATCGGGACATGACGCTGATATCGATTGTAGCGGTATGGATAAGGCTCAATTGATAAAAGCTGTATATGATTCAAAAATTGATCCGGATAGATTCAATAAAAGGGTATTGTACTCGGACATTGGATATATATTACTTGGTTTTATTATAGATAGGGTTACCGGTTCTTTTGAAGAATTCGTTACAGAGAACCTATTCAAGCCATTGGATATGGAAGAAACATTTTTTAATCCAAAAGATGATTATAAAGAAAGATGTGCCGCAACAGAAATTTGCGCTATGAGGAAAAAACTCATAAAGGGATTAGTTCATGATGAAAAATGTTATCTGCTTGGAGGAGTTTCAGGCCATGCAGGTCTTTTTTCAACCGCTAAAGACCTTACAAACTTCGTAAGGATGCTTTTAAATAAGGGTGAATATAATGGAAAAATCATTTTAAACAGTCAGACCATAGATATCATGACAAGGTGTTATACTGATAATATGGGGGCTGAAAGAGGATTAGGCTGGATAGTCATGGGTGAAAATAATAGATTCTGTGATTTAGCAAGTGAGCATAGCATCTATCACACAGGATTTACTGGGACTTCAATGCTAGTAGACCTAAAGGCTAAGAAGGGATTCATTCTGCTTACCAACAGGGTTCATCCTTCACGTGAAAATATAAAATTAATTGGAATTAGGAGAAATATAAATAATGTGGCTTTTTCAGCCATAAGATAAAGGAGTAAATGCTATGGAGTATTTAATTGGTATAGATGCTGGTGCTACAAAATCAGAACTTGTAGCATATGATTTAGACTTTAACCCCATATATAAAAGCCTAGGGGGATATGGGAATCCTTCGGTAAACTATGAGATTACTATAAAAAACCTTACAGCCTTAATAGATAAATGCCAGGAGGAATTAAGCCCAAATAAATGCATTTTTATAGCTGCTGGTATTGCAGGAGTAGATAAGGGTAATACCAAGGAGTTAATAGGAGAATATTTTTATAATAGATATGCTGTAAAAAATGTAATATTAAATGATGTAGCTATGGCTGCAAAGGCATACTTTGGTGAGGATGATGGAATTCTCATCATTGCGGGAACGGGTTCCTCCTGTTTTGTCCAGAAGGATAATTTGGGACAAGTAGTCGGAGGCTGGGGACATTTATTAGGAGATGAAGGAAGTGGTTACCATACAGTAATCGAAGGATTTAAAAGAATAACCTACCAGATAGATAATGATATTCCTCTAGATAATTTAAGTAGGGGATTAATGGACGAAATAAAAAAATTAGGCTACCCAGATATTAAGTCTTTTATATATGGAAATGAAAAAAAGGACATAGCAAGTTTGTTTCCAGTAATAACCAGATTAGCTCGTAGTAGAGATAAGGAAGCCATTAAACTATTAGAAGGAGCAGGAAAATATCTAGCTAATTTAACTATTACTGCCTATAACAGATTCAATTTTGATGGAACTATAACAATTGCATTAAAAGGTGGAGTGTTCTACAATAGTGAAGATGTTGTTTCATCCTATGTGAGGACTGTTTCTAAACATATAGAGGATTTTAAATTGTTAAAGAAGGATATATCTGTAACTAAGGCAGTGTGTAATATCTATAATTTAAGGAGGTAATGGTGTGGCATCTATTACATTTAAAAATGTGCGCAAAGTTTATGACAAAGATGTTGTTGCTGTGAAAGACTTTAATCTTGAGATAAAGGATAAGGAATTTATAGTTTTAGTAGGGCCTTCTGGTTGTGGGAAAACCACCCTTTTAAGGATGGTTGCTGGATTAGAAGAGATAACTTCAGGAGAGCTTTACATTGGTGATCGCCTGGTAAACAATGTAGCACCAAAGGATAGGGATATAGCCATGGTATTCCAGAATTACGCTCTATATCCTCATATGACTGTGTATGATAATATGGCTTTTGGGCTTAAGGTAAGGAAAATAGATAAAAAGGAAATAGACAAAAGGGTTAGAAATGCTGCCAAGATTTTAGGTTTGGAAGAATTATTAAAAAGAAAGCCGCGGGCCTTATCAGGAGGTCAAAGGCAGAGGGTAGCAATAGGAAGGGCTATAGTAAGGAATCCCGAGGTTTTCCTCATGGATGAGCCCCTATCCAACTTGGATGCTAAGTTGAGAAATGAAATGAGGGCAGAAATCCTTAAGCTCCATAAAAAGCTACAGACCACCTTCATATATGTAACACACGACCAAACTGAAGCTATGACCCTAGGGGATAGGATAGTAATTATGAACGATGGAATAGTTCAGCAGGTGGGTAACCCTCAAGAGGTATATGAAAATCCATCAAACGAATTTGTAGCTACCTTTATTGGAACTCCAAAGATGAATATATTCGATGGAGAGCTGGGTAAAGAGGATAACAGGTATTTCTTACTCTTCAATGGAAAGAAAATTGGTATTGAAGAAAAGGTTAACAAGGAGTTAATTGATAAGGATATTAAACCCCAATCCATAAGGTTTGGAATAAGACCTGAACATATTGAACTAACGGAAGAGTCAGATGAAAGCTTTAAAATAGATGTGGAAATGTGTGAGCTTATGGGGCATGAAATGCTTATTCACACTAGCTTAAATGATGAACCCTTAGTTGTTAAAAGCAGAACTCGTTTTGATATAAAAGCTAGTGATAGAGTGGATATTAAATTTGAAACCGATAGAATTCGACTATTCCATAAAGAAAGCGGGAAAAACCTATTATATTGTGACAATTAATATTAACAAATAAAAATATATTGGAGATACTACCATTTTAAAACAAAAGAGTGTATAATAATATTTATCAAGTACAAGTTATTAGCTTAATATGGAAAAACTAATATGGCAATAGTATATAATAGCAATTATAGAAAGGAGAATATTCATGCTAAGATTTTTTAGGAGAAATAAATCCTTAGAAATTGTTTCACCGCTAACAGGAAAAGTTCTCTCTATTGAAGAGGTACCCGATCAGGTTTTTTCAGAAAAAATGTTAGGGGATGGATTAGCGATAGAACCTGAGGAAGGAAAGGTAGTCTCTCCTATAGATGGAAGGGTGGTTACCATATTTCCCACCAATCATGCAATAGGACTAGTAACCAATGAAGGTCTGGAAATCCTTATTCATATAGGTATAGATACAGTTGAGTTAAATGGTGAAGGATTTAAGCGGATAGTTGAAAAGGACGAGAAGATTAAAAAAGGCGATCTATTGATGGAATTTGATGTAGATTTAATTAAGGAAAAAGGCAAGTCACCTATAACTCCAATCATAATAACCAATATGGATAAGGTAAAAAATATAGAGAAGAGTAAAAGCGATAAAGCCTCAAGAGGAGAGACCGTTATCATTAAGGTTGACCTAACATAAAACATAGCCCTGATAGGCAATAGCTTAGTAGCCTATTAGGGTTTCTTATTTTTAAAAAGCTTCAATCTATGGTATAATTTTGGGAGGAATCAAGTTGGAGGGAAATAGATGATAAGATTCATTCATACGGGGGACTTACACCTAGGCCTTCAATTTAATAATGTAAGTTTTGATGTTGACAAGGCTAATGAAAGGCGATTAGAACTATGGCATACCTTTAGCGATATAGTAGAAAAAGCAGCAGTAGAAGAGGTGGATTTCCTGTTTATAGCAGGCGATTTATTCGAAGAAAAATACTTTACCCTAAAGGATATGAAGAGGGTTAGGGATATTTTGAAAAAGGCAGGAAAAACTCAGGTTATAATAACAGCGGGAAACCATGATACATTAAATATAAAATCTCTATATAAGATAGTAGAATGGCCGGAGAATATAACCATATTTAGTTCAACTAGTTTAGATAGAAAGGATTTTCCTGAAAAGAACACATCTATCTATGGCTATAGCTGGGACAAAAGTGAAAATAATAATGATATTTTTAAAGGATTTCAAGGCCTTGATGATGATAGAATCAATATACTAGTCATCCATGGAGATATTTTCAACCAGGAAAGTCCATATTTACCCCTAGACAGGGATTATATAGATAGATTAGGTTTTGATTATGTAGCTTTAGGTCATATACATAAACCTCAAATCATATCACCTAAAATGGCATATTGCGGCAGCCCAGAACCCTTAGATTTTGGAGAGTTAGGAGAACATGGAATAATTCTGGGGAGAATTGAAAATAGAGAAACTGATATAAAATTTTTACCCTTTAGCAGGAGAAAGTTTTTAAAGAAAACTGTGAAGGTAGACAATTCAATGGGATATATAGATATTTTAGATAGGATTAAAGAATGCGATCAAAAAGAGGAACTTAAGAATAATTTCTATAGGATAACATTAGAAGGGATAGTCAATAGATACGTGGATATCAATATAGAGGATATGCTAAAGGATTTAGAAGGATATTTCTATTATTTAGAGTTAGTAGATAAGACCGTAATCGATTACGATTTAGATGAATTAGAGGAAGATAATAAGGACAATTTAATTGGATATTTTATAAGGGAGATGAAAAAGAAGGATTTAAAGGATAGAATAAATAGAGATGCTTTATACTTAGGGCTAGAAGCTCTTTTGAAAGGCAAGGTGGACTTATGATCTTAAAAGAATTGAATTTAATCTCCTTTGGTAAGTTTGAAAATAAGATATTCAATTTAGAAGAGGGCTTAAACATCTTTTATGGGGAAAATGAATCTGGGAAGACTACTATCCATAATTTTATATATGGCATGTTCTATGGTTTTCTAAGGCCTTATGTTACTAGAAGATATTATACTAAAGAGCATGAAAAATACAGGCCCTGGAATGGAAATGGATATGTAGGTATTTTAAAACTCATCAAAGATGGTAAGGAATATAGGATAGAAAGAGATTTTGATAAAGGGGAAGTCAAAATTTATGATGAATTGACAGGAAAGGATATAACAGCCTTGATAGACAGGGGAGAAAAAATTAAGGTCCATCTTCCGGGTCTATATTTCTTCGATTTTAATTCCATAGTATATAAAAACACCATCTCCATTAAGCAATTGGGAAACAGAATAGAGTCAAATCTATCTAAGGAAGTAAAGGATAGGTTGTTAAATATTAGTACAAGCTTAGATGATGAGATATCAGTAAAGGAAGCTATTTCTTATTTGGACAAGGAGCTAAATAGCATTGGTACAGAAAAAGCTTATACAAAACCCTATGGCAAAGCTCTGATGCAATTAGAAAAGCTGAAAGAAAAAAGGAAGCTAGCTTTGGAAAAGCAAAAGGAGTATAATAATACTGTTGCTGAAATCAATATCATAAGGGAAAAGATAGAATCAGAAGAAAGGGAGATTAAAAGTTTAGAAAGTAGGCTTTTAAAAGCTCAACTATTAAAAGAAAAAAGGATATATGAAGAGGTTTTAAAATTAAAAGAAGAAATACAAGATTTAGATGAGGAATTAGAACGTTTAGAGCCTTATTCTCTTTTAGACTTTAAAGACTATACCATAGGGCTTAAACTTGAGAATGATATCGAAAATCTAGATGGAGAGATTAAGAGTCTTAAATCTAAAATACAAGCTTTGGAGTCAAAGTTGGAAAAGGACATTCAAAATGATGATGAAGAGATTATAAAAGGTATAAAAGTAGATGAATTTATAAAGGATGTTAACTACTATGAAGAGATAGAAGAGGAGAAGAGCAATTTAATACTCAATAGCCAAAAACATAGATTAGAATTTCTAACAACAGAATTTAAGGATTTGGAAAGAAGAACAAAGGATTTAAAAATAAGAGGATATATGTTCCTTTTATTGGCCCTTACCTCACTAGCATTGATTTTGGTGAATCCATTAATTGCCTTCTTAGCATTTCCTTTTCTTGGCTTTTATATGGCTATAAGAGGAAGGACAAATCAAGCTACAAAAGAGCTAGAAGAATTAAGAATGGGCATAAAAACCATTAAGAATGAAGAAAGAAAGAGGCAAGAAAGATTAGATGAAATAGAAAAGGAACAAAATAAGATAATCATAAAATATGCTTGCTCTTCTAAACTAGATTTAAATAGATTATATGAAGAAATCCGTTTAATCCAAATCAATCAAAGCCAAAGAATAGAGGATAGAAAAAACTTGAAACTCGAGCTAAAAGATGCTAAGGTTCTTTTGGAAGAAAAGAAAGTGGAAAGGGAATATAAATGGAAAAACTTAAAGGAAATACTGTATAAAAATAATTTCACCGCCTTAGAAGAGTTTAAAGAAGGATTTGATAAAAACAAAAAATATGAAGGCCTTCTTCTAGATAGAAGGGCTAAGGCTGAAACGATTGAAAAAATTTTAGGGGATACTAGTCTTGAAGAATTAGAACGTAGATTGTCACCATATGATGAATCCTTTTTTGAAAATGTAAATAATCTTGATATTTCAAAGATAGAGGATGATATCAAATTAAGGGAAGAAATCCTTCTTAAGTTAAGAAATACTTTGGCAAGGCTGGAAGAAAGGGTTGACAATCTTAATGATGAGATAAAGAAATTAATAGAAATAGAAGAAAAAATTAATAGGGTAGAAGAGGAAATAGATTACTATAGGAATAGGATCAGGTCGATAGAAATTGCAAAGTCAACTATAGAGGGTATTTCTCGGGAAATACATAATCAATTTGCACCTGAAATTAATAGACAGGTTGGGAAAATGATGAATTTCATTTCCAATGGAAAATATGAGCTGGTTAAGATTAGAGACGATTTAAATATCTCGATAGAAAATCCCAATACTGGAGAAATAATTCCTATTGACAGTTTAAGTGGAGGGACTATAGACCAACTATACTTTGCTCTAAGGTTTAGTATAATAAGTTCCATGAAGGGTAAAAAGCTACCCTTAATATTGGATGATTGTTTTATACAATATGATGAAGGACGTCTAACAAATATATTAAGTTTTTTAGGGGATATGAGTAAAGAGAAGCAGATAATCCTATTTACCTGCCATCAAAGGGAAAAACAAATATTGGATAGATTGGGGATAAAATACAAGCTTATAAGTTTAGGTTAATGTATTAGTTTAAGGAGAAAAGCCTTTAATTTTACCCCTTTATACTTAAAGGATTGCATTAACTTCATACGAGGTGATGTGTTTGATATATGGAATAGGAGACTTACACTTAGACCATACCAAGGAAAAACCCATGGGTGTATTTGGAGAGAATTGGTTGAACCACGATGAAAAGATTTTTGATAATTGGAAGCAGGTGGTAAAAGAAGATGATTTGGTCCTATTGCCAGGAGATATATCATGGGCCTTAAAATTGGAAGAAGCCTACCATGACTTAAAAGCTATCGATGAATTACCGGGTTATAAAATAATAACTAAAGGGAATCATGATTATTGGTGGACAGGACCAAAGAAGTTAAGAGAGTTAGATTTAAAGACCATAATTTTTATTCAAAACAACAGCTTCATATATAATAATATAGGCATTGGCGGAACGAGAGGATGGATTGCAGAAGATTATGAAGGATTTGATGAGCATGATAAAAAAGTGTTCAATAGGGAATTAAATAGATTAGAATTATCCTTATCTAGTATTAAGGGAAAGGTAGATTATAAGATAGTAATGCTCCATTATCCTCCTTTTAATATGGATTTAACGCCTAATAAATTTGTGGAAGTTATGGCAAAATACGGAGTAGATATGTGTATTTATGGGCACTTACATGCAGAAGGCCATAGGTTTGTAGTGGAGGATAAATTATTAGGGATACAATTTTACTGTGTTTCCAGCGATTTTATAGATTTTAAACCAAAAAAATTATTAAATGGGAGGTAATATAATGAAAGTTATAATTGAAAAGGATTATGAAAAGCTTAGTAAAGTTGCAGCTAATATAGTTAAGGATGAAATCGAGAAAAAACCTAATCTAATTTTAGGTTTGGCTACTGGAAGTACTCCAGAAGGAATGTATAAAGAATTAATAAGGATGCATAAGGAAGAAGGATTAGATTTTTCCCAGGTGACAACTTTTAACCTAGATGAATATGTAGGAATTGATAAAGATCATCCTAATAGTTACCATTATTTCATGAAAAACATATTCTTTGACCATATCAACATAGACCCTAATAACACCTTTATTCCCGATGGTAAAGCTGAGAATCCAGAAGAATATTGCAAGGAATACGATAAACTGATTGAAGACAAGGGCGGAATCGATTTACAAATACTAGGCATAGGAGAAAATGGTCATATTGCTTTTAATGAACCCGATGAATACTTAAATTTAAATACCAGCATAGTGAAATTAACTGAATCGACCATTCAAGCCAATTCAAGATTTTTCGATTCCCTAGACCAGGTACCTAAAACTGCTATAACCATGGGAATAGGTAGCATTATGAAGGCAAGAAAGATTATTTTATTAGCCAATGGCAAGAAAAAGGCCAAGGCAATTAGGGAATTATTAAAGCAGGATAAGTTAACCACACAATTGCCAGCTAGCATGCTCTTATTACATCCAGATGTAACCGTAATAATAGATGAAGAAGCCTATGAAGGATAGTTATGGGCTTTAAATCAGGAGGCACCTTATGGAGAAGGAAATAGAAGTAAAGGTATTAAATATCGACCTAGATATGATGGAGAATAGATTAAAGAATTTAGGAGCTAAACTAATAGCCCATGAATATCAAAAGAATTTTATATTGGACTCTGAGGATAAGTTCATAGAAAGAAAACTCAATAGCTATCTAAGGGTTAGAGAAACTGAGAACCTGCTTACCAAGGAAATCAATATTTATCTGACATTAAAGAAGAATATCAGTGTAGATGGAAGTAGAAAAAATATTGAGCATACTAGCCAAATAGAAGATAGCATATCTATGTTGTCCATTTTAGAGGAATTAGGATATAGAATAGTACAAAAAGGATATAAAAAAAGGAAATCCTACCTTTATGAATCTATCAGGTTTGACTTGGACCAATGGGATGAAAAAACCTACCCTTATCCTTATATGGAGATTGAAGTTAATGATGAAAAGGATTTGGAGAAAGCAATAGAATTATTATCCATTGATAAGGATAATATTACTACTAAATCTATTATGGAATTAAGGGAAGAATTAAATAGGAACCAAAAGAGTTAAAATGAATAATATATAATAAAGTATGTATTTGGGGAGGTTTAATCATTGGGCCAATTAATGGACACCTTATCTAAAGGTGGTGGAGAGAGTTTAATATTAATCTTTATATTACTTTTAATATTTGGTGGAGGATTTAAAGGAGGATTCCATAAAACATTCGATGAAGAAATATTACTTATCTTTTTAATTCTATTAGTTTTTGGCATGTTTTAAACACAGTAGGAAGTCTACTGTGTTTTTTCTCTATCCATAAATAAAAATTTTAAT
>ERZ773359.3043-NODE-3043-length-19959-cov-32.120127_pt1 | contig 19959 bp, 13 predicted proteins | sample MGYA00374955_ERZ773359 | MGnify/ENA primary metagenome ERZ773359 (study PRJEB29098, sample SAMN04486028) | biogas fermenter metagenome | study: EMG produced TPA metagenomics assembly of the Biogas fermentation microbial communities from Germany - Plant 4 DNA1...
ATGCCTGCCTTATATGAAGCAACCAGTTCGTCAAGCACGGAAAGCTGGCCTGGATCATTGGACATAACCAGCATGTAAAGGGCTCCGATCTGGTCCTCGTTTAACATGGTATCAGGCAGTTCATTTATAGCTTCAGCCAATGCGCCGTGAGCCAGTGCAAAGCCTTCCTTCAGCTCAGTCAGCCCGCCTGAAATCTGATCCAGACCGTCAGCCAGCTGCTTTAATACCTTGGGCAGCCGGGCCAGCCGGCTTAAGTCCATTTGATCAGAAGGGCTGTCAAGCGAGGATGAAACCTGTGCCAGGGCGCTGTTTATCTGGCTCGAGGCCTGCAGTAAGCCTTTGGAATTGCCGCCAAGCTGTGCAAGGCCGTTTTTGATGTCGGATGACCCGTTTTCAAGGGATTCTGCGCCGTCTTTCAGCTGGTCTATGCCGCTTTTAAGTTTACCTATGCCGTCATTCAATCTGACAATTCCATCGGTCAGCTGGTCAAACTCGTCAAGCATGCCGTCGGTTTCCGGCAGGTCTACGTTCATGGAAAAGGGCATGCCGGCAATTTCAATGCATTCCATGGCAAAATCTTCTACGCTGGCGCTTAAACTAAAATCTGCATCCTTGCCGGGAAGTACGGTAAAGACCACAGTTTTTTTCTTTCCCGCATTGGCAAGAGAGGCATCCGGCGCATTTATCTCTCTGGTTTTTTCTGCATCCAGGGCTACGGATATCTGCAGCATGTAGTTTTCATAAAACACCGGATCTACATCATCATCTTTTCTTACTTTTATATGGATATCCAGTTTCCCGCTTTTTCCCGCCAGATCCTGGGGCCGCATTTTCTCCCCGTTCAGAAAGTAGGCAATTTCAAAGACCCAGGGCAGCCGGGATTCCGCCATGTCACCCTGATAGTAGAAGTTTTCCTCATTTACAAATCCACTTACCATATTATTGACATATACCAAGGGATCGGTATTGGTAAGATTAGTAACCTTTGTGTAATTTCCGTAATCCGTAAGCTTTCCGGCTTCAGCCAGGGTAAAGTGATTAACTGCATACACCGAATCAATTCTGCCGTCAGGTTTGGCAACGGCATAAATCACTTCTTCCCTGCTTTTTATTACAGCCTGGCCGTCCGGACTTACGGGAAGGCCGGAATCCTGCCTCTCCTGTGCAGCCAGGTATTCTCCGGCAGGCGCCAGAATCAAGGCTGCTGCCAGAGCAAGTGCCAAAACATGCTTTAATATTCTAATTTTCACTTCTCTTCCCTCCAATTTAACTTATGAAGCAAATGATAGCTAATAAAACTCGGCCCGGTATGTTGTCCTCTGTATTGCCCTGTCAAAGACAAAGAGCAAGATTGGGAGAAAACATACCACCATGGTGAGGGAGAGCAGCGTGCCCCTGCCCAGAAGCAGGCCTATGTCTGCCGTGTACCTGTTGGATGATGTCAGATACAGGGTAAAGCCGGCAGTGGACAGTATCAGGGCGGATACAAGTATGGACTTAAAAGCCGTGCCCAAAGATACCTTCATTGCCTCATATTTTGGCATCAGCTTCCGATTCGCCAGATAGGTGTTGGTGAGCAGGATTGCATAATCCACCGTAGCTCCCAGCTGGATAGTGCTGAGCACCAGGTATCCCAGGAAATTGATCGGAGTGCCGGTGAAATATGGAATGGATAGATTTATCCATATGCCGGTTTCTATAGCCAGCACCAGGATAAAGGGCAGCACAACAGATTTGAAGGTAACAAGCAATACCAGGAAAATTGCTGCCACTGCAATCAGGTTAACTGCCAGGTTATCCTTTTCAGTCAGTTTTTTCATGTCATATAAATTGGTGCTTCTGCCCAGGGTATAAAACCCATCCCCATACAGGGCTTCTGCCTTTTCATGTATGTTTTCCACCGTCTGAAAGGCAATATCTCCTTCCGAACCGGTGTCCGCATAGGCAATAATGCGGGCGTAGTTTTCCGAATAAAACTGCTTTGTTATATCTTCATCTGGAAACTCAGGGGGTATAACCGCTCCGGTTTCACCTGCGAAAGAAACTACGCCGGTTACGTGATCCACCTCATTAAGCTCTTCATGCAGCTGCTGTTCCCGAGCTATGTCACCCTTAGGAACCAGAATGGCAATTGCAGTGGACTGGCCGAAGCTCTCCTCTATCATCAGCCGGTCCCGGCTGTAACGGCTGGCGGTGTCCAGAACGTCGTTTCCATAGAGAAACTCGGTCCGGCTCTGGCCTAAAAATGCCGGCACAATTATAATTAGTATTATTATCGTCATTGGAACAGCAATTTTCAAAAGAACCTTGCCGATGTTTTTCGTGCCGGACAAAAATTCCCTGTGCCGGGTTTTATCTATTAACTTTGTCATGCCTAAAGTAATTGCCGGTAAGAAAACCATTACAGAAATAAAGCTTAGAACTATGCCCTTGGCCAGAACCAGGCCCAGATCAGCACCGATGCCGAAACTCATGAATAAGAGGGCAAGAAAGCCAAACAGGGTTGTGGCCGCACTGGCTGCCACAGTAGGAATGGATTCTTTTACAGCCCGGGCCATGGCCTCTTCTGCACTGGCGTACTTTTTCCTGTTGGCCTGGAAACTGTGCAGAAGAAACACAGCATAATCCAGAGAGCATGCCAATTGCAGTATAGGGCTGATGGAATTGGTTATAAAGGATACTTCACCTAAAAATATACTGGTTCCCATATTGATGATGACAGCCACCCCGATGGAAAGCAAGAACAATAAAGGTTCCAGCCAGGAGCTGGTAGTAAGGAGAAGAATAAAGATAATGATAGGCAGCAGAATTAGAAACGCCCTTACTACGGTTGTTTCAGCCTCGTCCCGGATGCCTACCAGATCGACGGCTTCCCCTGCAATAGCGTTTTCCTCACCTATCAGTTTGTAAATATCCTCACAGGCATCTTTTTCCTTGCCTTTGGCGATGCTGATCGAAAACAGAGCATTTCCATCCTTGTAGAAGCTTTCTATTGTATCGGCATCTCCCATGGCAAGGGGCTGGGTTATGTCCATCATGTCATCCAGCCATATGACCTGAGTGATGCCGTCTATGGAAGCAATCTTTTCCTTGTATTCCACAGCCTCCATGAGGCTGACATTCTTCACCATGACGCTGGCATTGGGCAGGCTTTCATCAAATTCTTCCTTCATAATCTCCAATGCCATGGTGGACTGGGCTTCCTTAGGCAGATAGTCTACCAGGTTATAATTTACATCCACAAACAGGGAAAGAATCCCGCAGATCAAAACCAGTATTATAAAGAAAACTATAATGGTTTTTCTATATTTAACAATTGAATTGGTAATTCCGTCCATAATCACACTCCTGAAGGGTATTGCCTATAGCGCTGAATTAAATTATAATAGACATATAGTTGAATTTCAACCAACAGTGTTGAGTAATTTGGCTTAATGTGCAACATATGCTGAAAAAGTGTTGATAAACCAATGATTAATCATAGAAATGAGGATGAAATCATGAAAGAAAAGAAGATAGACCAGCGGGTCAGGCTTACCCAGAGCCTTCTTAAAAATGCATTGGTTAAATTGATGCAGGAACAGCACATTTCCAAAATTTCAGTCCGCGCCTTATGTGATGCTGCAGGCATAAACAGGAGCACTTTTTATCTGCATTATACTGATCCATATGATCTGCTGGCCCAGGTAGAGGAGGAAGTGCTTGAAAATGTGAAAAGGTATCTGAACGTTAAAAGCATTTCCAACACCAAACCCATGTCCACCCAGGTGCTGAAAAACCTATTGGAATATGTGAAAGAAAATGTAGATTTATTCAAGGCCCTCCTGAGTGAAAACTGTGATTTTGCCTTTCAAAAAGACCTGATGGAATTGGCACAGGTAATATCATCCCAGCCCGATCAGTCCCTGGACCCAAATACAATAGAATATGTAAAAGCCTTCTGCCTGCCGGGAGCCATAAATGTGCTGCAAAAGTGGCTGCAGGACGGTATGAAGGAGTCTACAGAACAGATATCGGAATTTATTGTACATGTTATTTATTATGGCATCAGTAACTTAAACAGGGATATACTTGGAAATTAAACCGCTTGCATTGGGTTGCTGTGTATTTGAATATAATAATAAAAACCGCTTGATACTGAAAAACCAGTATTCAAGCGGTTTTGCCTGGTGGAGAAGAAGGGACTCGAACCCTCGACCTCCTGACTGCCAGTCAGGCACTCTAGCCAACTGAGCTACTCCCCCATATATTTTTCCGCTGGTTTACCCAGCGGATTAAATTATAACGTATTCTTGCGGACAAATCAAGAGGTAATTTAATGCCTTCGTTCTATCAGTTCCTCGACCAATTCCTTAAGTGCCCCTTTGGCCGGATTGTCGGGCAGATGCTTCAGGCTCTCATGGCATCTTTCCAGGTAGCGCAGGGCAAGCTGCCTGGATTTTTTCAAACCCCCGCTCTCTTCTGCCAGCCGGCCTACCTCTTTTACTTCATCCCTGGTCAGGTCTTCTCTTCCTATATATGGCACCAATTTATCCCTATATTTTTCATTCCTCAAGGTATAAATAATGGGAAGGGTATATACGCCTTCCAGAAAATCACTGTAGGAAGGCTTGCCCATTTCTTCTTCATTTCCGGAGAAATCCAGCAAATCATCGGTAATCTGAAATGCCATGCCGAAGTCATGCCCAAATTTTCTTAACAGGCGGATGGTTTCACGCCTGCAGTTGGATTCCGCCGCACCTACCTGGCAGCTTAAGGAAAAAAGCACGGCTGTCTTTCGGGAAATGCGTTTCAGGTAACGGATTACGGAAACATCGGCTGTATACCTGGACTGGAACTGATCCACTTCCCCTTCACAAATGGATTTGATGACACTGGAAAGACGGTGCATATTTTTCTGTGAAACATTCTGGGTGATAAGTGAAAAGGCCTTGGTAAACAAAAAGTCGCCGGTCAGCACGGCAACCTGATTGCCCCACCTGCTGCGGGTAGTAGGCCTTCCCCTTCTTAGATCCGATTCGTCTATAACATCATCATGGACCAGGGTGGCCATGTGCATGATTTCTATTGCCGCTGAAAGAGGGATGAGCTTATTCTCGTCATATCTGCCGAAACGGCCTGCCAGCAAAACCATGGCCGGCCTGAGGCGTTTGCCTCCGGCATTAAGCAAATCATTTATGGCATCATTCAGAACCTGCTGATTGGCTATCAATGATTCCCGCAGGAAATCATCCACCCTTTTTATTATTTCATATATATCCGCGTGTTTTTTCCATATTCTCATATTTCAGAGCCATCCTTCCACAGCGGTCAGCTGAAATTCATGAGCAGATTTTTCTTATCCAGAAACCTGATCGTATATTTAGCCGCCAGGCCTATAAAATTGCCTGTAAAAACCGAAGCCACCATCAGTATAGGCATATAGGTAAACAAAATGCCGATGGAACCATATATAAAGGAAGCTGTCAGCAGCTGGCCGATATTATGAAATACAGCCCCTGCTACGCTGATTCCCATCAGGCTGAAGTATTTGTTGAATTTATAATATAAAACTGCCATAACAATGCAGCTGAGCACCCCGCCTGCCATGCTGTACATTATGGCTGTAGGGCTTCCGCCCAGCAGGGGGCCCAGAATGGAGCGCAGCAGCACTATGGCCATGGACTCAGAAAAGCCGAACAGGTGCAGGCTGATGATGGTTACAATATTCGCCAGGCCCAGCTTGGCTCCCGGAGCCAGGGGCGGAAAAAAATGCTCGATATAGTGAAGCACAAGTGCCATTGATAAAAGTAAAGCCATAATAATAATTTTTCTTATCTTCTTCATAAAATAAAATCGCTAAGATGCAATGCCATCCAGCGGAAGCTCTCCTTCCTGATCTCCAGTTATACTGATAACCACTCTGTGGGGCAGGCAAACAATGGTCTGCCCGGGTTTGCTGATTCGGCCGAAGTTAACGCAGATCTGATCGGGGCAGTTTGCCTCCTTGATATACACGCCTGATCCAGTTAAAACCAATATATTGTAATCACCATTCCCGGTATCAATACGGACAACTTCTTCCCTGCCGTCTTCAGGCAAATCATAGGTGCCCCAGACTTCACCGTCCACTTCTACAGTAACCTGGTTCTTTTCAATGCCCCGGCCCATCTGGTAAAGGCCGGCAAAGCTGCCTGCTATCAAAAACAAAATAAAAAGGTATACCAATAAATCACCAAATTTAAAGGGAACTTTCATCAAAAAGCTGTTCCTCCATCATTGTCTGCAATCAGACAGAATTTAACAAATCATATCTTATCATATTATGCACGTATTGTGAAGAAAGAACATATCCGAACAATATTTTTCATTTTATCACAAATATTCACTAGTCAATAATTAATCAATATGCTATTATAATGGCATTGCATTGTTTTTATCAAACAGTGGGAAAATAAGGTTAGGAACAGCTAATGTTCAACTTTGACAAAATTTTATCTAATTTTTCAAAAAAGTTTGTTTAATTCATGTCAAATGTGATATGAATATACAGATGAAATAGAACTAAAGGAGGAAATACTTCCATGTCAAAGCGCATAGTGATACTTGGCGCAGGATATGCGGGTTTGGAAGCGGCAAAAACCCTGCACAAGAAACTAAAAAAACAGGATGATGTGGAAATCACCCTGATAGATCAGAATAGTTATCATACTCTGCTGACTGAACTCCATGAAGTTGCCGGACAAAGGGTTGAGCCTGACAGCGTAAAGGTATCCATACAACACGTGCTCCAGTATACAAAGGTTAAATTTGTACAGGACAGAATAACAGATGCAGACCTTAAGGCCAAGAAACTCTTTTCCCAAGATAAGGAGTACGAATTTGATTACCTGATTGCAGGTTTCGGCAGCGAACCGGCCTTCTTTGACATACCAGGCATTGAGGAAAACGCATTTACCCTGTGGTCTTTGGAAGATGCCGAAAAGCTGCATGATCATATATTAAATATGTTCAGAAAAGCTTCAGAGGAAAAAGATCCGGCCAGGAGGAAGGCAATGCTTACCCTGGCAGTAGGCGGCGGCGGGTATACCGGCGTGGAACTGGTAGGTGAGTTTATCGAATGGGTCAAGATTCTTTGCAAGCAATACAATATAGACCGTAAGGAAGTCAGACTGATCATCGTAGAAGCTCTTCCCACCGTTCTGCCAATTCTCAACAATAAGCTGAAGAACAAGGCTGTAAGGTACATGGAGAAGCACGGCGTAGAGATACTTGTCAACTCTCCTATTGTAAAGGTTGATCCGGATTCCTTCACCATTAAAGACGGTACCGTAATTCCGACAAAAACCCTGGTATGGACCGGCGGCATACAGACCAGCAGCTTTGTCAAAAAGCTGGGCTTAAGCGTTGGCAGGAGAAACCGGATTATTGTAAATGAATACTGCCAGACCCTTGAATACCCGTATGTATATGCAGTAGGCGACAACATGCAGTTTACCGATGAAAAGGGCGAAGTGCTTCCTCCCCTGGTAGAGACTGCCTTGCAATCCGGCCACACAGCTGCTGTTAACATAGCTGCAGAGATACTGGGCAAAGAAAAAGAGGTGCTGAAGCCCAAGCTTCACGGCGTAATGGTATCTGTCGGCTCCTCTTATGCTGTGGCACAGCTGGAAGGCATGCCTTTACTGTCGGGCATATTTGCCATAATCATAAAGCATCTGGTCAATATGCATTACCTGTTCGGCATAGGCGGCCTGGAACTGTGCTGGAAATATATCGGCCATCAATTCTTGAAAAACAGCCGCAAGTACAACTTCTTCCTGCAGTCGGTACTCAGCCATGCCAGGGAAAGAAGTTTCCGCTTCTGGCTGGTGCCTTTAAGAATCTACCTGGGTTACAAGTGGCTGCTGTCCGGTTTGGACAAGATTAACAATAACTGGTGGACAGAAGCAGTTATAGGCGCCAGCGATGCAACAGGCGGGGCAACGGCAAGCGGTGCTACCGCAGCAGCTGATGCGGCAACTGCAGCCACTGCTGAAGGCGGGCTCATGTCCCTGATCAGCGACCATACCCCCGATTGGTATGCATGGTTTGTTGAAACCGTGGTTTACCCCAATAACATGCTGTTCCAGAGAATAATAGTTATTACAGAAATAGCTCTTGGAATCGCCTTCATACTGGGCATCTTCACCTTCCTGGCAGCCATTGTTTCCATCGGCATGAACCTGAACTTCCTCTTAAGCACCGGCCTCTATGACTGGTGGTTTATCTGGGCTTCCTTCGCCATGCTGGCAGGAGCGGGCAGAGTACTGGGTGCAGACCACTACCTGATGCCCTGGCTGACCCACCAGCTCAGATACTTCCAGAGAAACAGGCGCATACACCTGTTCAAGGGCTGGCGCTGGTAGCATTAATACTTGAGTTCACAAGGCAGATCAATATCACCCTCTCTTTTATGGGAGGGTGATTTTTATTTAATTTATTATTTTTTCAAGCGTAATATTGCTGCACCTGCTATAATATTCTAAAAGAAAGAAATGCAAGCCAAGGAGACAGATTATGAAAAAGATAATATTGTTGATCATTTCCCTGACCCTTCTATTTACAGCGGCATGCTCGCCTAAGCAGGAAATTGCTGAAGATAAACCTGCAGAGCCGGTAACCCAGGTACCGGATGAAACACCTGACCCGGATAACAAAGCCCAAGGACCTGTTTACCGTTCCATTTTCAATGGAAAGGAAATAAGCCAGGATCAGAAAACCTACCAGGCCTTTGGAATCATAATTGAAAATACTTCCGCTGCCAGGCCCCAGTCTGCATTGGGCCTGGCGGATATTGTATATGAAATTGCGGTGGAAACATATGCCTATACCCGCTTCCTGGCCGTCTTTGCCAGCGAGCATCCCACCAAGGTAGGGCCGGTGCGCAGTTCCCGTATTCCCTTTGTCCGCATTGCCCAGGAATGGAATCTGCCCTATGCCCATTACGGATCTGCCAAAACCGGAAGAGGGGATGCCTTAAGCCTGGTTGAATCCCTGAACCTTCCCATCCGCTTTGACGGGCACAGGGGGATTAATGACGAATTCTATTCCAGGGATAAGTCAAGAAAAGCGCCCCATAACGCGTATTTTAACGCGGAAGCTGCGCTGGTTAAGATACCTGAGCAGGAATATGAAAAACACTTTGATTTTGATGAAAGCATCAATATAGATGAGCAGGATGCAGTTGAGATTTCCCTAAGGTATTCCCGAATAAACCAGGTGAAGTATGTATATGATGAGGAAAACAGGAGTTATCTGCGTTTTATTAACGATGAACCCATGATGGATGCCTACATGAATGACCAGATACGGGTTACCAATATTATACTCCTGCATGCTCCCCATGAGACAGCCGAGCGGGCCCAATATGTACTGGTGGATTTCATCGGCGAAGGAAAGGCTGAGTACTTTGTCAACGGCAAGTATGAAGAAGGAACATGGAAAAAATCTTCATATGATGATAAAACGGAGTTTTATGACGGCAACGGAAATCCCATAGTATTATTACCGGGGAATACCTGGATTCAGGTGGTTCATGATAAGGTAGGAATTGATAAAGCAAACTAAGAATATCCAGGAAAAATTTAAAGGACGAGTTGATTCTAACATCATACTCGTCCTTTTTTATAGGAGGTCATAAAACACAGCTTTTCCGGCATTTACATGCCCGAAACCAGCTTCTTTTCCTCCTGGGGAGGCTCGGTACTGAAACCATGTTCTCTGAATATCTTTTTAATCTCCTTAATGGATATTTTGTCCGGGGAAGGAACTCCTTCAAGAGGATATTTAAGGCCCATGGCCTCCCACTTGTATACACCCATGGTGTGATAGGGCAGTATATCAACCATCTGGATATTAGGGAAGCCCTTCAGAAATTCCGCCAGCCTGTATATATCTTCCTTGGCATCAGTAAGGCCTGGTATTACCACGTATCTGATCCATACGGGCTTGTTTATTTCCTTCAGGTATTCCATAAACTTCAGTATCTTACTGTTGCTGACGCCGGCAATTTCCCTGTGCTTAATCTCATCCACATGCTTAATGCTTAAAAGCACCAGGTCTGTAACTTCCAGCAAATCCTTTGCCTTGTCCACGTCCACAAAGCCGGCGGTGTCCAGGGCGGTGTTGAGGCCCAGTTCATCTTTTGCCCGTGTAAACAAATCCTTTACAAATTCCGCCTGCAGGGTGGGTTCGCCGCCGGTGGCGGTAACCCCGCCGCCGGAGCTTTTATAAAAGGGCAGGTACTGCCGGATATCTTCTATTATTTTATCCACCGTCATTTCGCTGCCGCCCTTGACATCCCAGGCATCCCTGTTATGACAGAAGACGCAGCGCAGAGGGCAGCCCTGGGTGAATACCACATAGCGGATGCCGGGGCCGTCTACGGTGCCCATGGTTTCAATTGAGTGAATTCTGCCTTTGGTCAATACAATCAAATCCCTTCGTGAAAGGTGCGTGCCAGCACATCCAGCTGTTGTTCCCTGGTAAGCCTTATAAAGTTAACCGCATAGCCGGAAACCCGGATAGTCAGCTGCGGATATTTTTCCGGATGCTCCATGGCATCCAGCAGGGTTTCCCTTTCGAATACGTTCACGTTTATGTGATGGCCGCCCTTGTGGAAATAGCCGTCCAGCATGGCAGCCAGATTGCTGATTCTGTCTTCCATGGTTTTGCCCAGCGCCTTGGGAATAATGGAGAAGGTATAGGAAATACCGTCCTGTGAGTAGCGGTAGGGCAGCTTGGCAACGGAAGCCAAGGATGCTATAGCGCCCTTTGTATCCCTGCCGTGCATTGGGTTGGCACCAGGTGCAAAGGGTTCTCCGGCCTTGCGTCCGTCCGGTGTGTTGCCGGTTTTCTTTCCATATACCACGTTGGAGGTTATGGTCAGTATGGACAGGGTGGGAACGCTGCCCCGGTAAGTTTTCTGCTTGCGCAGCTTCTCCATAAAACTTTTTACTATTTCAACGCCGATCTGATCGGCACGGTCATCATTGTTGCCGAAAGCGGGGAAATCCCCTTCTATTTCAAAGTCAACCGCCAGGCCTTCTTCATTGCGGATGGGCTTTACCTTAGCGTACCTGATGGCGCTCAAGGAGTCTATTACAACGGAAAGCCCTGCAATGCCGCAGGCCATGGTGCGGAAAATTTCCCTGTCGTGCAGGGCCATCTCCAGGGCTTCATAGGCATACTTGTCATGCATGTAATGGATGATGTTTAGGGCATCCATATATACCCTGGCCAGCCACTCCATCATGTTGTCAAATTTGGTCATTACCTCATCATAATCCAGGTATTCAGATGTTATGGGCGCAAAGGGCGGGGTTACCTGCACGCCGCTTATTTCATCGCGGCCGCCGTTTATGGCATAGAGAAGCGCCTTTGCCAGGTTTGCCCGGGCACCGAAGAACTGCATCTGCTTTCCTATGCGCATAGCGGAAACGCAGCAGGCAATTCCATAGTCATCGCCCCAGTACGGGCGCATCAGGTCATCGTTTTCATACTGGATTGAACTGGTTTCAATGGACATTTTGGCACAGTATCTCTTAAAGCCTTCGGGCAGGTTTTCCGACCAAAGAACCGTCATGTTGGGTTCAGGCGCAGGGCCCAAGTTGGTCAGGGTATGCAGGAAACGGAAGGAATTCCTGGTAACCAGGGTTCTGCCGTCCAGCCCCATGCCGCCGATGGATTCGGTTACCCAGGTGGGGTCTCCGCTGAAGAGCTCGTTGTATTCAGGAGTTCTTAAGAAGCGGACCAGCCGCAGCTTCATAACAAAGTGATCGATGAGCTCCTGGGCCTCCTGCTCCGTTAGGATTCCCCTCTTCATATCCCTTTCAATGTAAATATCCAGGAAGGTGGATACCCGGCCCAGGCTCATGGCAGCCCCGTTCTGTTCCTTTACTGCAGCCAGATAAGCAAAATACAGCCACTGTACCGCTTCATGGGCATTGCCTGCCGGCCGGGAAATATCATAGCCGTAGCTGAGAGCCATCTGCTTCAGGGCTTCCAAGGCCCTTATCTGGTCGGTGATTTCCTCGCGGGAGCGGATGGTTTCATCTTCCATCCAGGCTGTCTCCAGCTCTTCCAACTGCCTTTTCTTATCTTCAATCAGGCGGTCAACACCGTACAGAGGAACACGCCTGTAATCACCGATAATTCTGCCCCGGCCGTAAGCATCCGGCAAGCCTGTTATAATGCCTGCCTTTCTGGCCCGGCGGATTTCAGGCGTATAGGCGTCAAACACGCCCTGGTTGTGGGTTTTTCTGTATTCGGTGAAGATCTTCTCAACCTTGGGATCCAGCTTGAATCCATAAGCCTCACAGGCCTGCTTCACCATGCGGATGCCGCCGTTCGGCATAATTGCACGCTTAAGGGGTGCATCAGTCTGCAGCCCTACTATTTTTTCATATTCCTTGTCTATATAACCAGGTTTATGAGAAATAATGGTGGACACGGTTTCCGTATCTACATCCAGAGTGCCGCCCTTTTCCCTTTCCTCTTTCAATAAATCCGATACCTTGTTCCAGAGATGCCTGGTAGCTTCTGTAGGATCAGCCAGAAAGGAATGGTCTCCTTCATAGGGTGTATAGTTTTGCTGTATAAATTCTCTGACGTCTATTTCATTACGCCAGGAGCCGTAACTAAAACCCTCCCATTGTTTCATGATTCTATCTCCCCTTATCTATAAAAAATTTTATCCTCGAATTATATGAAACATATATAACAGTTAAACACTTTAACACAAACATTATTTCTGTTTTCATCTGTATTATACACTATATATGCGAATGAAATCAAGTATTATTTTAATTTCATGTGTCAATTATTTATCAAAGTAAATGGAACAGATATAACAGTTATGAATAAAAAAAGACCGCATCCCTTTATGGAAAGGAATGCGGTGTATAAGCTGCTTATTTATAATTCATCTGCAAAACCGCTGCTGCCACACATCTGTATTTTTTCACGGACTGCCTTCTTTACAGCCTTTTTTGCAGCGCCCATATAGTTTCTTGGATCATTCTCACGGGGATTGTCTGCAAAACTTCGTTTAATCGCCTCTGCCATTGGTATTTTTAATTCAGTTGCAATATTTATCTTGGTTATACCCCGCCGTATCGCTTCCTTTATGCTTGCCTCCGAAACGCCTGAAGCTCCGTGAAGCACCAAAGGAACATCAACTGCCTTTCTTATTTCAGACAGCCGTTCAAATTGCAATTTTGGTTCCCCTTTATAAATGCCATGGGCAGTGCCGATGGCAACAGCCAGAAAATCAATTCCGGTATCTTCAACAAAAGCCTTGGCTTCAGAAGGCACTGTAAAGAAAGCATTCTCATCTTCTACGACCATATCATCTTCTGTACCTCCGATACGGCCAAGTTCGCCCTCCACTGCAACACCTGCATAATGGGCAGTTTCGACCACCTTTTTTACAAGTGCCACGTTTTCATCGTAGGGCAGCATGGATCCATCGATCATGACCGACGTGTAACCATGCTGGATACACTGAACTATTGTCTGATAAGACGGACAATGATCCACATGGAGGGCAATGGGAATATCATACAGCCTTCCAGCTTCCTTCACGCATGCAGCCACGTAGGGAATGCCTGCATGCTTTAATGTGCCAGGGGTGGTCTGGATTATGACGGGGGATTTTTCTTCTGCCGCCCCTTCCACCACCGCCTGTATAGTCTCCAAATTATGCACATTAAAGGCAGCTATGGCTATGCCTTTTTCCCTGGCCTTGTCCAGAAAGTACAGGGGATTAACCAACGGCATAACTGTTATACTCCTCTTCTGCTGTTTCTCAGCTGCTCATTGGGAGTCAGGTTTCTGGTTGGAACATGGCCTTCGAGGGGCATGATCTTTTCGTGGATTGCATCGATGAACCACTCAGCCTGCGGGAAGAAGTAGTGCTCCTGCTCGTAAGCCGGTGTGATCCAGTTGCGGGCACCGATAACTACCGGCGGTGCATCCAGGTAGTCAAAGGCCAGTTCTGCTATGTTGCGGGCCATATCGTTCAGGTAGGATCCGCGTTCGCAGGCATCGCTGGCAAGTATTATTTTACCTGTCTTCTTAACGGACTCCAGTACCTTTTCATAGTTGAAGGGTACCAGGGTGCGTGCGTCAATGATTTCTGCGGACAAGCCGTATTTCTCTTCCAGGATCTTTGCTGCATCCAGTGCGCGGTACAGGGTTGCGCCTACTGTCAGGATGGTGATGTCCTTGCCTTCCTTCTTGATATCCGGCTCGCCGATGGGCACTTCATAGTATCCTTCCGGCACGCCTTCAGGATGGAACATTTCGCCGATTCCGTACAGGCGCTGGCTTTCGAAGAAGATAACCGGGTCGGTGCCGGTCAGCGCACTGTTCATAAGACCCTTGGCGTCATAGGGGGTAGCCGGGAACACTACCTTGAGGCCGGGTATGTGTGCACACAGGGAAGTCCAGTCCTGAGAGTGCTGTGCACCGTATTTGGATCCTACAGAAACCCTTACTACAACGGGCATCTTCAGGATTCCGGCGCTCATGGCCTGCCACTTGGGCAGCTGATTGAACACTTCGTCTCCGGCACGGCCCAGGAAGTCACAGTACATGAGTTCCACAACGGCTCTGCCGCCGCACATGCCGTAACCTACTGCTGAACCTACAATAGCGCCTTCAGAGATGGGGGAGTTAAACAGCCTGTGATAGGGCAGGGATTCGGTTAAGCCCCTGTATACTGCAAAGGCTCCGCCCCAGTCTCTTACGTCTTCACCGTAGGTGATCAGGGTAGGATCGATGTAGAATCTGTCTATTAAAGCTTCAAAGATGGCATCCCTTAAGCTGAATACCCGGGTAGCTGATACAGGCTTGCCGTCCTGGTAGGCGGTGCGTATCTTTCTGCTGATCTGCTTAACTCTGGGATTTTCCTCCTTGGGAATGAGAACCTCGGGTTCCCGGTCCTCCATCTTTTCGATCTTTTCATTGGAGAACATGAAATCAGCAATTCCGTCCGGGTTGACATCCAGATTGATTCTGGGTGATACATTGTCATCGATGGACAGCTTGAATACCTTGTCAATGATTTCCTTGGTGTTTTCAATAATCTCATCGAACTGGTCATCCTTGGCAACCTTGGCCTTGATCAGTTCATTGCGGAAGCTTGGTATGGAGTCCATTTCCTGCCATGCTTCGATTTCTTCCTTGGTGCGGTAGGTGGAAGCATCGGAAGGTGAATGGCCGCTGAAGCGATAGGTTATTGTATCCAGCAGTACCGGACCCTTGTTCTCTTCAAGCAGCTTCTTCTTTCTCTTCATTACATCGATAACTGCCAGAGGATTGTATCCGTCCACCCTTTCTGCATGCATCTGCTCGGGGTTGACTCCGGCACCAAATCTGGCCAGCATTCCATAACCCATGGTTTCGCCGCTGGTCTGGCCACCCATGCCGTACTGGTTGTTGTAGAAGTTGAATATCAGGGGCAAGCCGCCGCGATAAGGCTCATCCCAAAGCTTCTTGTACTGATCCATGGTAGCCAGGCAGATAGCTTCCCATACAGGTCCGCAGCCCAGGGAGCCGTCGCCGATGTTGGCAATTACGATGCCCTTCTTGCGGTTTACCTTCTTAAAGAGGGCTGCACCTACGGAAATATCTGCAGAGCCGCCTACAATGGCGTTGTTGGGATAGATTCCGAAAGGCGGGAAGAAGGCATGCATGGATCCGCCAAGACCTTTCTGGAAGCCGGTTTCGCGTCCAAAAATCTCAGCCAGGGTTCCATAGAGCAGAAAGTCGATGGCCAGTTCCTTAACATTGCCCTTATTCTTCTGTTTTCCTTCCACTACACGGAGGATAGCACCATCGAAGTAGCTTTCCATAACTTCCATCAGTTCTTCATCACTGAGCTTTTCAATTACTGAAAGCCCTTTGGCAATAATCTCGCCGTGGCTTCTGTGTGAGCCGAATATATAGTCATCCTTGCCCAGCAGAAATGCCTGGCCTACAGCCGAAGCCTCCTGGCCGATGGACAGATGGGCGGGACCCGGATAATTGTACTTGATTCCGTTGTACTCTCCGGTGGTCTTGATTAGGTTAAGCATGGTTTCAAATTCACGTATGATAACCATGTCACGATAGATGCGGAGGAACTCTTCAGCTGTAAAGTTTTTCTTTTCCTCTTCGATAGTTTTGTTGTATTGGTTCACAGGAATGTCATTGAATTTGATATAACCGCTCTTCCTGACCTCTTTAGGATCAACAAATTGGGTTTTTGGCATAACCTCAGCCTCGCTTTCTATATTTCAAATATTGTTTCTCTAATAATCTCACTTACTGTCGGATGGGGGAATACCAGTTCCTTGACGTCGTCCACCCTCAGCTCCATCTCAATCATGAGGGCAGCCCCGTATATGATTTCGGAGGAATAATTTCCGATCATATGAACGCCGATCAACTTACGCTGCTGCTTGTCTATCAGGACCTTGCAGATCCCGTCTCCCCCTTCGTTTTCAGCCATATATCTGCCACTGTACATCATGGGCAGCTTGGCAACTTCAAAGTCAATTCCTTTTTCAGCAGCACTTTGCTCGGTCTCGCCGACTCCGGCAACTTCCGGGTTGGTATAGATAACGGAGGCTATGGCATTATAGCGCATAATATCCTTCCTGCCCAGCATGTTGTTAACCGCCACTTCGGATTCGCGATAGGCGGTATGGGCCAGCATGGATACTCCGTTAACATCGCCTGCTGCATAAACTCCGGGCACATTGGTCTGGCATCTTTCATCAACCCTGATGGCACCCCGGTCCAGCTCAACGCCGATGTTCTCAAGCCCCAGGCCTTCCGTGGCAGGACGCCTGCCCACGCTCATCAGAACCTTGTCCGCTTCTACCCTGTGGGTTTGCCCGCCTGCTTCGTATACTACTGCATTTTCTTCGATTTTGGTTACCCTGGAGCTGAGCATGAAACGGATGCCCTTTTTCTCATAGTTCTTTTGAAGAATCTGGGATATTTCCAGGTCAGTTGCCCCGGCTATGTGATCCAGCATTTCTATAACCGTTACCTGGCTGCCAGCAGAGTTGTAGTAGCTTGCCATTTCCAGTCCTATAACGCCGCCGCCTACTATAACCAGCTTTTCCGGAACCTGTTCCAGATCCAGGATTTCACGGTTGGTTATAACAAAACCTCTTTCCAGCCCTTCTTTAGCTCCGGGAATGGAAGGTATGATGGGCACGGAACCGGAAGCTATCAGGAGCCTTCTGCCTGTGTAGACGGTGTCGCCCGCCTTTACCTGATATCCTTCAGGACTGCGGCCTGTAATAAAGGCTGTATCCTCAACCACGGTTACCTTGTTCTTTTTCATTTTGGCCTTTACACCGGCAACCAGGTTGCGAACCACCTTGTTCTTTCTTTTGATTACCGCAGGATGATTCAGCGCCACTCCGCTGGCATCAACGCCGTACTTGGCGCCGTCTCTTGCATTGTCAGCTATTTTTGCTGAATAAAGCAGAGCCTTGCTGGGAATGCAGCCTTCGTTCAGGCAGACACCTCCCAGGGATCTTTTTTCAAAAAGGAGGGTGTTCATGCCGCCCTGGCCTGCCCTTTCAGCAGCCAGATATCCTGCCGGTCCGCCTCCGATAACAATCAGATCATATACCATTTATCTCACCTCGTTAGCAATACGCTGAAGTTTTCAAGATTCATTACCAATTCCTTCAGGAACCGGGCTGCAGGTGCTCCGTCAATTGCCCTGTGGTCAAAGGTCAATGACAAGCCCATGGCCGGATAGAACTCCAGCTCGCCGTTTACTTCGCGGGCACGCTGTACAATGCTGCCTACGCCCAGTATGCCTGTCTGAGGCGGATTCAGAACAGGTGTGAAGTTTTCTATGCCTAGGGTGCCTAAGTTGGTTACTGTAAAGCTGCCGTTTCTCAGGAAATCCGGATTAATGGAGCCGGTCTGGCATTCCACAGCCAGTTTCTTTGAACGGACAGCAATTTCATTTAGTGAAAGCTTATCAGCATGGAAGATGGTGGGTACCATAAGGCCCCGTTCCGTATCCACAGCCATGCCGAGATTGACGTTGTGGAAGTAGCGGACGGTGTCGTCCAGGAAATGTGCATTCAAATCTTTATACTTGGGCAAGGTTCTTGATACCGCAAACAGGATCATATCGTTGATGGTTATATTTGCAAGACCCATCCTTTCCTGGGTTTCCTTGAGCTTCTTGCGGTATTCCAGAATTTCAGTTGCATCAAAACTGCTGTTCAGGGTAAGCTGTGCAGTTGTAGCCAGGGATTGATGCATGGCTTTTGCAATAACCTTGCGTATGTTGGGTACCTTAACCTCGTCATATGCAGGATCCAGTACCAGCCAGTCTTCAGCAGACACTTCAGGCTGCACCGTACCTGCTGCCGCTGCAGGAGTCTCCAGATCCCGGGTGGTGACTCTGCCGCCTAAACCGGTGCCGACTACGCCGCCGGGAATGCCTGCTGCCGCCGCCTGTGCAGCTGGTGTCATCATATGGCCTGCATCGCGGGCTGCGATAACGTCCCGCTCTATAATTCTGCCATAGGGGCCGGTAGGTTTGGCATAGCGGACATCTACACCCAGCCTCTCAGCAGTATTTCTTGCCCTGGGTGATATCTTAAGATCTTTAACATCTGCAGGCTGCATTGCCGGATCAGCTTTTGCCGCTGGTGCAGTTTCAGCAGCCGGTGTGGTTTCAGCGGCCGGTGCTGCCTCAGATGCTGCGGGAGCCTCAGCTGTTTCCTGCCCAGCTGCAGCTTCCTCACCATCCTGCTTGGGCCTGAATTCCTCTACGCTTTCCCCTTCCTGCCCGATTACGCAGACATTGGTAAGTACGGGAACATCATCACCTTCTTCAAAAAAGATTTCCAGAAGAATTCCGTCCACCGGCGATTCTTCATCAAAGCTGGCCTTATCGGTTTCATAGGAGAACAAAATGTCGCCTTTGGACACCTTGTCGCCCTTTTTCTTGTGCCACTGGGAAATTATGCAGCTTTCCACCGACTGGCCTTGCTTGGGCATAATAATCGGTTCTGCCATATGAACCCTCCTTACATGTAGAAAATATGAATTAAATATTTAAGAAAAATTTTTTGCCTTGTAACTAAAAACCTGTTCTATACGGTGAAAAGGATGGCAGTGATCCGTTGCCGGACAGCTGCCATCCATAACCTGGTTTCTTAAGAGTTAAATGGGTTTTGCATTTTTCAGCAGATACTGTTCTGCTTCTGCTGACCACAAGCCGTTGTTCTTTTCTACTATGTCGGCCAGCTCGGCAAAGAACGGATCAGTCTTGCCCTTCTCCCGGAAATCATCAATTGCTGTCAGTTCCATGTCGATGTTGGTGTAGATAAGCTTCTTGCCTCCGGGTATATTGGGGAGGTTTAATACGGTGTCTGCTACGCTGTTGAGGCCGCCTACGTGGGTAACCATAGCTGCAGGATTTATTAAACCTTTGCCCATCATATCAAGAGAGATTTGCATATCTTCCGTATTTCCTCCGCTGGTGCCTACCAGATGGGTTGCATTGTAGTGGACATTGTAGAAGTTGAAATTGGCATAGAAATCGGGACGGGTGGGACCTGCAAAGAAGTTCAGACATCCGTCATAGCCCAGCAACTGATCGCCCATCTCGATTACCTGTTTGACCGGTGCGAATACGAATACATCGTCATAACCTTTGCCGTCGGTAAAGCTCATCAGGTAGTCTACGCCCTTATCCGGTGTGGATGTGTTGACGTATACCAGCTTGACTCCTTTGCTGGCTGCATCTTCCACGGTATAAATGGAAGCTGCCCGGTCAAGCCTTTCCTGGTTTATGTCGGTTACTACCAGCAGTTTGGGCTTTCTTTCGTTGTTGATAGCAAAATCAATTGCTCCAAGGCCCATAGGCCCTACGCCTGCAAGAATTGCCATGTTGCCGCCTTCCTT
>ERZ773359.3045-NODE-3045-length-19956-cov-8.740013_pt1 | contig 19956 bp, 13 predicted proteins | sample MGYA00374955_ERZ773359 | MGnify/ENA primary metagenome ERZ773359 (study PRJEB29098, sample SAMN04486028) | biogas fermenter metagenome | study: EMG produced TPA metagenomics assembly of the Biogas fermentation microbial communities from Germany - Plant 4 DNA1...
TCTTTTACTAGCTCACTAAATTTTTCTTGTAATTCTTGAGGAGACATATCCGCCATACTTGTACTAGACTTTTCTTGTTCGTAGCCAGTATTTGTACTTTCACTTCCTCTATCTGAAGTAGTTGAAAAGTCAAATTCGTCTAAAGAGTTATCCTCATCGTCATCCCCACCAAATAATTCATCAAATATATCGTCATAATCATCGTCTGATATGTCCTCCTCTAAACTGCTGTCGCTGCTCGTACTACTGTTAATTTCTGGTATATCTGATATGCTTTGCCCAACATATTCTCCTCTTGTAATTATCCTTAATGCAGAACCGCCTATACCAGCTAAACCTGTTCCTGCAGATAAAAGGCTGCTTATAAGTAAATCAAATGCCAGAGACCTCATTCCTGACAGCCCACCAAAAATTCCTATCAAGAAAAATAAAAGTGATGTGCCAGCTATTCCTATTCCAGTTAGTAGTATATTTTTACTAAACTTGCCTATATCATCAGCATTTCTGGTGCTAACACTTTTTATCATACTCACTATCACTTTTCCAGTAGATAAAGAAGCTTCTCCAACAGCTTTTATGGTTATGTCAAGTGCGTCTGGCTCTTTTTTAGTATCGACTAGCTGACCTTGGTTCAACCCTCCTATTTTAGGACTACCAAAGGTAACTGGAGTTCCAAACGAGCTAGAGCCAAATCCGCTACTCCCAAAACTACTACTTCCTCTACCAAAACTGCCGAAACTATCTAAACTGCTTGGACTAGAGCTAGGACTAGGAGTACTAGAACCAAAATCATCTAAGTCTATATCATCGAATAAGCTCTCAAAGAAATCATCATCTTCTTCGTCGCCAAATCCATCTGCATATTTAGGCGGATTGTTTTTAATATTTACTTTCTCACTAGCAGTTTGAGATACTTTATTTGATAAATCCCCTATTGGCATAAACGAAACCCCCTTGCATTGAAAATTAAATTAGGGCGCTTATTATAGTAAATAAAATTAATATTACTATAAATGGCAACGCTTTTTGTAAATCTTCTTCTTTAAAATCATTTTTAAAAGTTGCTACGTAAATTGAAACAATTGTTGTTAAGTATAATAGTATTGACATTACATGTCTCTCCTCTCGATATCTACACCAGTTTTAAATAAAGACGACTCTAGTAATGCTCTCGGTACCATTTGTTTCACTACTGCTTTCTTACCGTTGTCCATTATTATACAAAATGCATGTGAATATTTTCCGCCTCTGTTTCTCTTACCATCCTTGTTTATGTCATCTGAATTAGCTTTTGCTATTAAATCTAACTCACCCTGCACTTCCTGTAAATTAAACTTTTCGCAGAATTTTCTTCTTACGTCTTTATCCTTTATTGCTCCTATTGCATAGGATGTTATATTCTGGCGTAGCTTAGCATTTATAGGATTACTATCATCTAACATAGCTGCTAAGTCATTAGTTATAATAAAGTTTATATCTCCACGCTTACGACCACCAGTCATGGCGTTACCAATAATTTCAGCTGAACCTCTGGCTTCGCCCCAACGTTGATATTCTTCCCATATTTTAACGTTAAACGTTTTTCTAATGTATTTACAATAGTTTGATATTTGTGTACTTATATTGGCAACACATAACTGCTTAAGAGCTAATAATATATTATCTTGCTGGCTGTTAGTTGCACCCCTCATACCAAAACTGAAGGATATAAATTTTGCCTTGTAAAGCTCATTTATTGACATAGGCTGTTTAAACACATATGACTTGGCTTCGCCCTCTTCAAAATATGTTTTACAAGCTTCTAAAATTCTTACTGCGGCACGATGTTTAGCATTTTCTATTGTTTCGTCTACAAATTCTCTCCGTTCAACTATGTTTACAATTTCATCATAAACCATATGAACGGTTAATCCCTTCGACCTATGCCATGTCGAAGGGTCGTCTGTAACACCGTATTGCTCATAAACTCTTTTTATAGCTGTAGATAAAACGCTATCTTCCCATATAGTTAAGTCACTATCTAATCCAGCTACAATAATTCTAAATAAACCTAAAGTATATGTGATTGCTGTCTCTTTTAATTCAGAATCTATTTCAGAATCTCCAGTTAACATTGGTATTTCCATAGGGTCAAAATATACCATACTACCTTTGCCCATAGAAATAACCTTTACATCCTCTGTATTAGCTTGCCTTACATAAGCTGCATAGTTTGTATATTCATCGCCCTCATAATCCATTACTGTTACTATATAACCACTTCCTAATAACCATGAGATAAGCATTTTAACAAATAAGGATTTTCCAGCACCAGTCTTTGCGCTTATTAGCCAATTCTCTGCCTTATTGGGGTCTCCTTTAAATTGGTATAGAGCTACTACTTTTGAATTTACGTCTATACCTAAAGGTATACCCCTATCCCCTACTTTTCCTTGCTTATAACTGTTAATGCTTGCTAAAATATCGTCTGTTACAATCCTTTTAGATACCCTCTTTAATACTTCTTTTTCTTTCTTTAAACTAAAGATACTTAGGCTTTGTAACCAATCTATCATATTGACTTTTATGTCAGTTATTTTTATGCCTTCAGCGGTACAGTATCTTTTAAGAGTCCTTATAGCTCTTTCCATATTTATTAAAGATTCCTCATCACGCAATGAAGTCAATGCTATAACTATATAAGCCTTTGATAAAGTTCTCTTATAATCTAACTCCGCTTCGTTTAAATACTTAGTAGAGTTTACTATCCTATCTCTTGCTAAGATAGCATCCCTTCTCTTTCTATATTCAAATGCACTACCGTTACTAGCATTTTCTTCAGCATATTCCTTATATATTTTTAATCTACTTTGCATTTCAGCGCTATCCCAGTTAATTGTATGTGGTTCCACATAAGTATAAAAGTCAACCTTGACACCCGGCATAGTGCACCTACTTCTAATTTCAGCCTTAAAATTAGGATTTAACCAGTCTGGAAAGCTTTTAACTATAAAATATTTCATAATAGCAGTCGCAGATGATATATTGCTAAATCCTATATCTATTCGAGATTTATCTAAATATTCATCTGGCTCTATAACCGAATTTCCAGCTATAAAGTTTGCTATAATCATGTCATACATTTCTAATTTTTCTTTAAGTTTTGCTATAAACTTGTGTTTTCTTTTCTTTGCCAATGCTTATCACCTTATCTCTTTGCAGATTTAGCATTAATAATAGACCTTAAGTTGGTTCTCTCCTTTATAATATCGAACACTCTTCCAGTCGTCTTACCTACATTTTCCATATGAACATATTTACTTATCTTCGCCGCTTCTGTAGCACCCTTATATGCTGGAATTTCAGAAATAGCTAATGCTTCAGGACATACACCAACATGAGTTATTATCTTAGTCCTGTCTATTTTTTGTCCAACAGTATCTAAGTCTATAATCTGCTTCATACTATTTATAACCCAGTACTTATAAACTATGTTTCCTGTAACTAAGTCCTCTGCTTGTTTTAATCTATCATATATAATAATACAATCATAATCTAACCCCAACATTTCCTCAAGTATAACTTTGTTTGGCTCTATTATAACTATCTTGTCTATTTTAGTTAAAAATTGCTCTCGATTATTAAGATAATCGCTCATACTTATAACAGGCAAAGGCTTATATATCACATTATAAATACTACTGTTATCGTATATTAACAGTTTAACACTTAACTTATCAATTTTTGATAAGGTTTCAAAGAACCTTGAGGTAAACGAGTTAATGTATCTTACACTTGATATTTCTTTAAAATATAAAACCGATTTGACTTTGCATTTAATTAACGAAGTATTAACCGTACTGTAAGTTTTTATTAATGGTCCTGATGCACCTAATTGCTTTTCTAAATCATCACAACGCTGATTAGCCGCTGCTATTTCTCTTTTTAAGCCTTTTATTTCCTCTAAAGCTTCTTCTAGTTCTTGCTTTTTAGCTTCTGCCTCTAACTTAGCTGTTAAAGCTTCGTTTTCTACTTTTTCTATCTTTTCTTTTAACTCTACAACCTTTGAGTCTAAACCACTACTGTAATTATCTATAGCTTTCTTCATGTAATCAATAATACTTGGGAAGCATTGTATCATTTCTTTATTCTGATATACTATCTCTGCTACCCTGTCAATATCCTCTACTGATACACTGTCGCATAGCTTTAATAAGATTTCATTCATTTCTGAATAAGCAGTGATATCAGCACCTATGAATGTCTCAACTTCTTCCATTGTTGGCTGTCTTTCTAGTATTGTTTCTATATATTCTGAGTCAATGTTGTCTTTACTCTTTACAGTGTATATGTCATAATTTTTATAAGACGCTGTCAACATGCATAACTGTTTTCTAATCTTACTTTCCCCGTCTACCATAATTAAAATAACTCTATTTTTATTGATTAATAAATTTCTTATAACTGTATAATAATTGTATAAATAGTTGCTAGTTTGTTCATCTAAAACAACTGCAACAGTATCTTTGCTACAACTCTCAAATTCACTATCCATAATATCCAATGTTTTATATCCATCTACCTCAACATTAACTAAATACACCATGCCGAACCCTCCTAAAGTTACTAGTTCTTAATTAAAACCTTCTTTAATATATCTATAAATATTTGCTCGCCATCAGCAAAATCGCTGACTTGGTACTTACTAAACCAGTATTTTTCGTATTGCGAACTGTATTTTAATACACCGCATACCTTTAAATCATTGAACTGGTATTCCGCTTCACCCCCTATCAATTCTGCCATCTGATTGTCAAGCACTCTAAGTATTTGTCTAACTGTTTTTACTTTGTATCCGAATACCTGTTCAACCTTTTCTACCTTGTTAAATAGCACTTGTGATATACCAAATAAAATTGCGCTTACTTCTTCACTTTCTACGTTTCCCAAGTTTAATAATAACTCCATTAGCCCATGGTTACTTGTATCTACACACATTATTAAGTCGTCTGTTGCAAATAATAAGTCAGATAATCTAGTTGTTAAATCCTCAAATGCTATATCAAATATTATAAAGTTATATGAGCTTTTTGCATTATGTATAAACCTATTTAATTTAGCTGGCTGTATAACCTCTCCAACAGGCTCCATATCACAACCTAAACCTGTTGTTAGTACATGGAATCCTGGTCTAATTATATCCACATAACGTCCTATCTCTCCATCAGTACTGTTTACTGCCTTTCTTAAGCTTGGTTTCGAAGTATCTCCAGAGTGAACTGTATCGTATATCTCTTTAGTTATATAGGATATTCCTCTCCATTTAGTATCCATATCAACTAATAAAACGGTATAACCTAACTTTGATACTACGTTTGCTATATTACTTGCTACGAGAGTCTTGCCACTACATCTTCCACCAGTTACAGTTAAAGCATTCCCTCTTTTTAAGAATGTTTGTAATACAATATGTAAATCGCTTAAATCATTTTCTTTTTTAGGTTTGACCTGTTGTTTTTGTTTAGGTTTGGCTTTACTTAAGATACTTTTTCCTTTTATCTGAGTACCTCTAAACTCATATCCGAAGTCTATAAGTGTTTCATCTACACCATCTTTCTTATCTTCTTCATTATAGTATTTGTCATTGAATAATTTATTTGCGTCTTTATCTATATCTTTCTGTTTATCCTCTGTTTTTACACTTATACTCTCAGTACTATCACTGTAGTCAAAACCACTTCCACTGTTAAATAAGTCCTCTGTATTGTTAAAATCGCTACTTGTAGTTTCTTCTGAATAGTCATAAGTGGTTTCTATATCGCTTATATTACTACTCTCCGGAATACTACTTAAATTATCCTCTGTCTCTATTGAATTTGTAGACTCGAAAGGCTCTGATACTTCATCATCTACCTCTATATCAGATACACCATCAAAATCAAATCCCTCTATATTATCAAAATCAAATTCATCCCCACTTAAATCCATACCATCCTCTATATCTACTGCATCCTCTAAAATTTCATTAAGGTTATCCTCTGAGTTCTCAAAAGTATCTAGCCCATTCCTATTAAACTCTGAGCTTTCCTCGCTATCAAATTCATACGTATTGAAAGATTCGTCACTAATATTACCAAAATTACTATCCTCTCCATCAACATCATCGAATGTTGAAAAATCATATCCGCCTTGATTATCTTCATCGTAATTGTATGACTCATTTAACTCTTCTGTCACATCAGAAGAATCATCGTCTATCTCGTCATTAGCGTCGTATAAGTCAGCATATTCATCAGTAAAATCCTCTGAATTGTATAAGTCGCCCTCACTATTACCAAATAACTCTTCATTTATTTCTGCATCCTCTACGCTATCTTCGTCGTTACTATCATCCAATTCTTTGATTCCCTCATTTAATACTGCCTCCTTAGCAGAATCTAAAAGTGGGCCTTGTAAATTACCTGTTTCTTCGTTTTCACTATCTGGTTTAGACCACTCTATATCTGCTCCTTCATCCCTCTTCGGCAGATTATCCATTACTTTCTTCATTGTCATTACATATTTTTCTGGCATCTTATTAAGGTCTTCGATTACCAAAGTAGTAAAAAATTGAACATCATATGGAGGCTCCTTAAATAATACAGTCGAATATGCTGTTATATTAAAGGTTTCCTCTAAAACTATCTTTACCATATTATAATTTGACATGACTAAAAATATTATTTCAAAGTTTCTTAATCTATCTTTAACAGTACTGATAAACTGACTTATGTTTTCCCTTATTTTGGCTTCGTCCTGAATAGTCCAATCATTAGTCCAAGCTTGTTCTACTATAATGGCTCTATCAAAATAATTGCCTCTCGCAAAATAATTTTTTATGTTCGATATATTCTGCTCTACAGTGAATTCTATACCTGAGCTAAACTTTCTCTTAAGAGCGTCTACTATATTTTGACTTTTAATGCCACCGCTTATTAAAACATTCATAAGTATATCCTCCTCTATCTAGCTCTGTTTGCCTCTAAAGCATCTGATTTTACATTATTCATGCCGATACCATACTCTCCACCAAATGCTTCATTATCTAAATCTATAATAATTTCTTCGTCATTAACATCCTCATTAATTTGTATATTTTCTCTAAGTTTAGCATTATATTGCTCACTCAGCCCTAAATCCCTATTTAATATCTTATCAAGTTTTCCATTGAATGCTTCTTTTATTGACCACTCACCACTTTTTAATGTTCCATTTTTTATACAACTAGATAAATTTTGGAGTATTATTTTTTCTTTTTCTTTTACTTCTGTACTACTTCCATCGTTATGCTTTATTTCTACAATGTCAAAAGCTTTTGGTATTGACATACCATACTGTTTAAACAGGTTTTGTATAGCTTCAGTATAGTCAAAATAATTTACGCAATAAATGTCTTTTGGCAACTCCTTTATCTCTTTACTAGTCAATATTTCAAATCCAGTGTATGCGCCATCTAATAATTTGTAAGCACACTCTAATACATCGTTTATAAGATAATCAGCTGCAGCCATCTTATCAGTATAACATAGGATATAATCTGTCTCATATAATGTTTCTCTAGTGCTATTTTTTACAGAACCTAGCTGTAGCTGCAATAACTTGGCTATATTTTCGTTATCAACAGAAGATATCATTCTGTCTAAATGTTCTAATCTATTATCTTTACCTGCCTGCTCCATTATATCTAAATGTACAATACATATATTTTTATTATTTAATTCTTTGTAAAATTCAGACAAAGCTTCATAATGTGTTTCTCTAAACTCCTCTCCTTTACCTATTATAGTGTCTCGTTCTAACTTTAAAAAGACACCTACTTTCATATCTGAAAATATAGCTAATGTTCCGTCTTCTCTATCTCTAAAAGATACTATATCCCAAAAAATAGCTGGAGTTGGATTTTTATATAACTTAGTTTTCTGATAAACTTTGTAATAATATTTTTCCTCAAAGATTACAAATCTTATTAACCATTGATATACTAATATCATAATTGCAATTGTTATTGCATATCCACTAATAGATGCTTGAGATGAGCCCAGAAATGAAACTACCCATATAGTTACTATTCCCATAATTATTAAAGTTACTAATTTTCTAGTCGTAAAGAAACTTTGCTCATAGCCTCCGCCCTCTACATTCATTGGCATAAATATTTTTCCGTCTCGGTTCCTTCTTAATCTTTGACTAAAAGACATTTTAAATCGCCCTCTCACCTAATTTTTTTAAAATGGCTCAAGCTTTGTATGCTTGAGCCATTACACTTAATCTTTCTTTTTGCCTTTATCTATAGCTTCATCGATATCTCTAGCTGTCATGTAATCGTCTATACCTATATCATCAAAGGAATATCCAGAGTCTCCAACACTAGACCCTTCACTTGATTTAGAGCTGCCTAAGTTATTTACGCTAACCTCTGAATCCACTGTTTGTACTTTAACAGGTTCATCGCTTGTGTTTACAACCTTTGTTTCACTCTTACTGCTACTATAAGCTACTTTAGCCCCTTCTTTATTACCAGACAGCTTATTGCCAACTGATTCAAAAGTATCGCTCAACTTATTAGCAACATTACTTATTATACCATAGTATATCTCGTATCCCATATCCCTGTAATTTCTCCATATAAATGTTAAGTATCTTATTATACTGTATAAATATATACAGCTTGCACCAAATATTAAAAGGAACTTCCAAGTTGGAACTGATGCTTTCATGCTTATGTTCTTCGTACTTAATACAGAATCTACTGTACTCATTGTTATCATTAAAGCATATACGGCATAATAAGCTATTGTTATTATCATAAATAAAATGTTTGTTATAACAAATCCACTTGCAGATTTAGCTGCTTTCTTTTGGTCTCTAAACAATCCTATTAGCATAGATATTAAACCTAGATAGAACATTAAACCTATTGCTAAGTTTCTTAGAAACGGAACCAAATAAGAAGCAATCCATGCAGTACCTAATAATAGCATAGCACTAATGGTATCCCCGTCGGCTAAAGTAGCGTACATACTATCTGTAGCCATGTAAGCTGAGTTAGCTGTATGACTTATTATAATCATTTTCATAACAGCATCAAACGATATATTTCTTAAATCTAAAGATGTTGGATATAATGCTCTAGAAGCACTTACCCAGTTATCCGGTGACATATGTTTATTAAATGCTAGTAAAGAACTTAAAGCCATCTGTCTATAAAAGACTTCCTTAGTTATTCCTTTAGTATTAGCATAATTTAAGAGTAGTGTCCAGTTTTTCTCTACCTCTTTATTTATTTTTAATATCTTAATCTCAACTATAGATAAGTCAGATTCTGATAAATTCATTTCGTGCATTTGAGCTTCACTAAATACCATTGGACGTTCCTCAGGATAATTTTGAGGGAATAAGGGAGAATCTATAGTATACCCTATCTTATTACCAAATTCGTCTCTACCGTATACTACAGTACTTTCAGAATATAACGGATATTCTACTAATTTTGTTACCCAGTTACTCCTATATAACCAAGACTGTAAATTATTTTCATATAACGGATATTTCTCCATTAATTCCTCACCTAAAATTCCATTTGTTCCGTCCTCGCCACCAGCAAGTATCTGCATAGTATATAAGTAAGGAATTACATTTGTAAATAATTCTTCTAAATCTAAAAAGTCTCTTATATATCCAGTGCCTGCATAGTGCATGAATGTTCTTCGAGTCTCTTCCCCATCTTCATTTACTTCGTAGTTGCCTTGTAACTGTCTTATTAATGTAGCTAATGTCTGGGCTTCGTCATTCTCTTTAAAAGTATCCTTAACTACTTGATAGAAATATAATGCTGGTGTTTCTGTCATCCAAAGATATCCGAATGATTGTTTAGGTTCAGTATTATAACTATTATAAGTACTAGCTTCTGCTATTAACTGTTGAGTCATTGTTCTAAAATCCTCTGCAAACTCGCTATTTTGCATTCCGGGTAAGTTATAGTTTCCATTAATAATAGCCTCTGCAAAATCATTCCACATTTCTTTAGAATAATTGCTATGTTCAGAAGTAGTTAATGGATTAACTATCTTAAACTGTGGCTTAACCCCATCTATTTCGTTTACATCAATCATATAAAACGTAGTATGATAATTATTATCCCAGTCATCCCTTATTCTTGTTATTGACTTTGTAGTTTTAGATGCACTTATATCAGCTACCGAACCAGACCCCTCATTATTATCTATGTTTACTTTATAAGAAGTATCTGTATAACCCTCCCAGATAGAGCCTACTTTAGCCGTACTAGAATACGCTGTATATGTCTTTGATGGCTCTATAAAACTGGACGTTTTCATTTCAGTTGCATCGGCTCTAGCGTATAACCAGTAAGCATTTCTCATATCCTTATATAGGTCAGTTAAACTCGTGTATACATAGTCTGCTGAGCCATCATCCGCAGATATTTGTTGAATGATTATTGGCAGTAGCCACCTAGTTGACTGTAATCTCTGTAATTCTTCATATGGTACACTAGTAGTTTCTATAATTTTCTTTGATATATCTTTTTTAATCATTATAGTCTTATCTTGCATTAATATATCAAAAGAACCTAATAAACTTAGTACTTCTTTTTCTTTATCAGAACCGCCGCTATATTGGCTTTCTATAGTTGCATTCTCTATGCTTTCAGACATCGCCCAATATATCATATTCTCATTAAACATTTTTTGTATCATTTTATTGCAAATGTATGGAGTTATCTCCCCAGTGCTAGGCGCTAACGAGAATACAATGACTATCAAGCACAAATAAGCTACAAACCAGCTTAGTTTTTGACCTTTTATGATTCCCATTACAATTGCAATGATTACAAAAACACCTATTAATATCATAACCATTTTTGAATAGTTCTCTATAAACCAAGAAGTGAGGAAGTTTTCATCATAGGTGTCTATCTGTAAAAATCCTTTTGATACTTTAGTTGATATATTGCTAGATAGAACGGATGTACTCGCTTTTCCATAGCATATATTTCTATACTCTTGTCTCATCCAATCTTCAAACCAGTTAGTTCTGATTTTATTTCTATAATCTCTTCCATTTTCCGGACTTAACAGCAAATAAGTATTACGCATTATCTCCTTTTTCATTTCTTCCTCTGTCATAAGAGTATCCTCAAATACAGTATCCGCTGTTAGACTAGCAAATCCAGAGTTGGCAAATATCTCTTCATTAAAATTATGGGACTCTTTACTATCTAGTATGCCATAAAAGTCAAGGTATGTTAAGTATATTAAAGATGCATAGGTACTAAACTCCGTTCCTTCAGTAAGCGATAAATAATTAGTTGCTATACTCAAGGCAGAATTTTTCTTGTATACTTTTATAATTCTTCTTGTACTGTCAACCATGTTACTTTCATAATTGAACTGAGCTTTTCCCATTATACCTACGTTTTTTAAATAGTCACTATAGTCCTGCAGTTTTGCCCTAATGAACTCTGAAAATACCGCGTTTTTCTTAGGTCCGAAATGTTTATCAGTCCATAGATAGTATTTTAATAATTCCGAACCTGCCTTTTCCTCCTCAACATCTACTCCCTCAAGCCCATTAAACAGCAGTCCTGCTATTGTAGCAGGCGTCTTTAAGTTTTTAATCTTTTCCAACTGGTTTCCTGGTTCAGGTATATCTAATCCTGAATAGGATATCAAATTTGCATTAGCAATGTAATTAAAATAGAAATTAATGTAAGACTTAATACCTTCATTTGCATTCTCTCCACCACGGATATTCTTACTCTTAGGTATTGAGTTAGCTACGTAAATTTCTCCCTCAAATAGCAGTAATGGCTTTTCTGTAAATGAATGCATCCAGTTTAATACTTCTCTATTTGTTTCCATTGGAAAGGCATTTGATAGTACTGCCGCTGCTTGTGCCATTCTGTTTATGATATTTTCACCATCTACCTTAAGTCCTCCAGACATTGAACCATCCAAGGATCCCCAAGCACTCTCATTTACACCGCCAACAACCTCTATTTTTAATGGCTTGTTGATTTTTCCTCTCTGTTGTTTAGACTCTATTAAACTAGCTATATGCTTCCCTAGGTGTAGATCTTCCCAGTCTACTTCGTCTATACTACCTAGTTCATCTATCTTATATATTTCTTGGGCTAACTCTATATCTGTATCTTCGAATATAATTAATTGTCCATTCTTTATTCCTTCTGATGAACCGTCTGAACCGGAGTTTCCACCCCTTATTTCATCTGTCCGATCTTCAGCTATTCCGCCAGTCTCGTTGGTTGCCTCTAACCCTGCCGCTATTGTATGTTCATCCTCTGAGATGTAATTACCATTTAACACCATGGAGTTTAAGAAGTTGTATCTCTTATCTTTTGTTAGATGTTGATTAACAGCTGATGGTATTACTATCTTAATTTCTCCATTGTGTATTATACAGATATTTCCAAAGGAGTCCATATATAAGTTATAGTTTTTTGAATTTTCTAATATGTCTATAACTTCCCTATCATTGTTACATGACTCAATAACAGCTGCTAGTAAAGCGCTTAGTATTTGTATATCATAACCATCTGACATGTCAAATAGGGTTATTTCTTTTCCATTATTATCAAAGAATAGTCTAGATAGCGCTGCCTCTTTAGCGTACTCAAAGTCATAATCATCTGACACGTCAAATGGGTTTATTTCATTAATCCAACTTGTTGAACTCTTAATTTTAAAGTTGATTTTAGCTGCTGTTCCGTTATATGCACCTATTCCTTGGGTTTTATTAGTCATTACATATGGAAAGTCACCATCAGCATAGTTGCTATTAATTCTAGTAATTCCAGTTGTATCAGGTAATACCATGACAAGTAAATCTCTCAATGTAGCTGATTTTGGTGAAACTGCTTCTGTTCTTTCACTATCTAGTTTATTATAATTATAAAAAGAGTACCTTGCTTTTACCTCTTTTAATTGAGTTAAATCACTCTGTAAATTAATACAATAAGATAACATTTTCCTTATTATACTCTCACTATTAACATCGCCACCAGCGGCAAATACTAATGCTCTCTTACCAGAACCTTCACTCCCACCATACCCCTCACTAAACGCTGTTCTATAACTGTCAATAAACGGAGTACAGAAATTACTTAAAAATATACCGAACGTTAACATCTCCCATTTATTCCAATCTTCCTCTGTAGCCGTATTGACTAATAAAGGAGACCCTAACGCTTTATTAGTCCCTAAAGACTTACTAAAATTTACTTCAGCGGCATGTGAAGGTAATGCAAGGATAATATTAAATATTGATATTATTATCATTAATATACATAATATAGATTTTCCTAATTGCTTGTTGTCAATTTTTTTGAAAAGCATCATCTGTACTGCACCCCCAGATTAGAACATATTAAATATGACTTCTTTTATTTTTTGTACTAGTCCTGCAAATAAGTTCCATACGTAACCTGCTATTTCTACAAAGTCTAATAAGTATAGCATTACTCCTATACCACATATCAATAATGACTTTGTAATTATTGCTCTGAAGTCATAATACTGTTTATCACCAACATTAATAGTAGGTACTTCAGCAGAATCTGATACTGCTACCCAGTTTCCAAATGATAGTTTTGATAATAATTGTGGTCCATTTATCATATTAACATCTATAAACCATGCTATTGGTAATAATATAGCATATGCTATTAACAAACTACCAAGTATTATAAAAGCCGTTCTTACTCCAACAACTCTTTGTACCTCATTCTCTCTATCATACTCTTTTTGTATTTTAGCTATTGTATCTAAGTCTAATATAATATATCCATCCTTAGACAGCTCATAGCTATAATTTTTATTTATAACGTCTTTCAGATTTCCTATACTAATTTGATATTTATAATTATTTGCATTTAACCACTTGTTCCACCACTCTAAACTACCAATGTCTCCACCTTCACCAGGTACGTTTATCCAGTCACTATACAGAGCTGAATCAAATAAACTTATATTTGTTGCTATGGCATATAGCTGTGGCCCTTTCTTTTTTGTATTGTTAACATCCTCACCAGCTATGTCATCAAAACCATCGAATCCTTTCCATGGAAACTCATATGCCATTCTCATATTCTGTAAATATCTTGTCTTTAATAATAACTCAGTGTTCTCTATTAGACCAGTTTCGTCTGTGCTACCATCGTCTGTTCCATTAGTTGAATCAAATAAGTCTTCTTTATACTTAAGTGCTACCTTAATTTTTGTATTAGTGTAGTCTAGCGAATCTCCTTTTTGTCCAGATAAAATACTGATAACGTCAGTAGCCAATACATTAGTTGCTCCTACTTTATTTCCCTTTTTATCTATAAAATATCCTAAAGGCGTGTTTAGATTTCCCTTTAAGTTTTGAATCCTTATTCTTCGTCCTACAGCTACAAAAGATTCACCCTCTACAGTACCAGGTAAGTATATTAATTCTAAATAATCCCTGAGAACGATTTGCAAACAATTGCTTACTGTTATTTTGTTATACCCAATTTTGTTATAAGTAACCAACTCTGTTCCAAACATAAAAGAAGTTGAACCAGTCTGAATATCTCTATGATACATCACATCTGAGTTTTCACTTTCATTTAAAGCTTTGCCGTTTTCATCTAACATTTCTCCACTATAAAAATTGACTAACATATTAGTTTTCTCGGTTGTTAACCTCCAATCGCTACCGCCATCCTCAACTGCCTCTATGTCTCTAACATAATAAACTGGGTATTCTAACAAATAAGCTATATCACCATGTATAATATATTTTGGTTCTTTATTTTCTAGATTTCCATATAGAGATTCAATTGCATTTTTATCAAATCTTTTAACAGCTATCCTCATACTTTCTACGCCATCAGACGTAAGACTGATATTACCAGTAGTTATCAGATTTACCGGTACTGTCAGCGTAGTTCCACTATCCATAAAGTATTCGTTTACTATCTTTTCGTTTTCGGCTACATTTACATTGTTCTTTAACCCATCCAATGCTTTTAATAATCTATCCATAGATGCATAGTCAACATAAGATGGGTCTCCATACTTTTTATCATACCACTCTTTGTTTTGATATGTGTCGCTATATATTTCATTGTTATATCCATCAGATTTTAACACATAAACCTTCCATGTGCCTCTCTTTTGTATGTTTTCTATATCCTTTTCTCCCATAGCCAAATATGGAATTGGTTTCGGATTGCTTTTTGCCTTAACTGCAGGGTCTCCTATTTTAATAGTAGCTATATCACTTTTATCGCTTGCTTCTTTCCATTCCTCATACGAAATTACTTTGATGCTAGCGTCTAACAATGATTTTAATTTAGAAAAACTAGGCTCTGGTTCGCTAAACTTTGTTTTTCCATCTTCGTCCACATACGCACTCCTATAATATTGATTGTACCTACTATTTACAATATCCTTAAAATCTTTCTCACTTATTACCCAGCTAATAGAATCCTTAGATTTACTGCTAAAATCAGATGCATTACTTACTTTTGTGTATTTGGCAACAGTTTTATCAACATGTTTTATTAGTTCTTTTGCAGTCTCGCTATCAATTAAACCTGCTTGGTTTAACTTTCTTATACATTCTTTATTGTAATCTCCTTCAGCAATAATTGCCTGAGAATAATTGTCCACCACATCTTCAACATCACAACCAACTAACAACACACTTATTAACCCTATTATCATTAATAACAGATGATTTTTAACTCTTACTCTCTTCATGCCACCAACTCCTAAAGTTATTATCAACATATAATCTTTTAAATGCAATTAAGACAGCCACACTAGACGTATGACTGCCTTAATTAATTAACCCCCATATATCCTTCTTAATATACCTTCAGCTAGAGTTAAGACGATATTAACTATTATTGACGAACCAGCTATTATTAAATATAGTATAATAGCTGCAATTATATAAGTCTTAGTCCTTTTCTTAAAATATAGAATTAAGCATTTATCTTCACCAATATAAGATTCTCTTACTGCTGAGACTGCATCCTTTGAAACTAGCCTGAATTTCTTACCAGTATCAACGGAACCATCCCAATTTCTATTTTGAAATGTATCACGTAGAGGAGGTATCATTATATAACATAAATCTATTACAGTAATTAAAAAGAGTATGACTACAATAAACAAGGCTGCAATCCCTAGAAGAATGTTTATTATATTAGCCGTAATATCTCTTACTCTTTTAATTACCTCATAATCTATTTCGTAAGGTATATTCTCGTATGGGTTTTCAAAACTAGCCACACTTGCTAAAAATATATGTCTCATGTATAACCACCATACTTAATTTAATCCAGCTATTAATTAGCTAACGACTGTATCTTTTCAATAGCACCAGCTACTATATCTAATGCGAGATTTACGAATATCTGTATATTGTTTGTTAACAATACAAAGATAATTATAGCAATTATAATGTAGGATACAAACCTTTTAATAAAATATACTTTTAAAGGCGAGCCTCCCTCTTCAATTGTGGCGGTCTTAACAGCATATACAGCTGCGTCACTTATCCACCTTACTTTAATCTCCCCAGTACGTCTATCTGTCTTACCAAGTAATTTATTACCGCCCTGAGCTTCATCAGTATACCATCCTCTAAACAGTGGTAATTCTATGTAACAGATATCTAAAACTGTGAACGCCCCCATACCTATAATTACTGCGTAGGCAAGTAAACCTATAAATAATCCCAGAGGTTCTCTAAGACCTTCCACAATTTCCGCTGCGCCACTTACATCTACTTTTAAGTCAAAGTCATCTCTTAACATGGAGTCTATGTCTCTCTTTACTTCATCAACCGACTTCCCTTTATCCTCACTACTTGCGGTGTTAGCTTTAGCTTCATCTAGCCCTTTTCTAGCAAGTTCAAGTAAGGTCTCTCTATCACTCTGACTTATTGGCTTTTTAACATCATCAATTTGAACTACTTTAGCATCGTTGTCAGATGATGCACTAAATTCACTTAAAGTGTTTTTCAAATTATCCCATACTTCTTGATAGTAGTTGTATTTTCCTCTTTGTATTTCCTCATTTTTCCCCTGCTCAATTTTACTTATTACGTCCTCTAATTCATCGGCATAAGCTAAACTGGTCATGCTAAACATTAGAGTTAGAGATAATACCATGCAAACTATTATTTTTAATTTCTTCATATTCATTGACTAACCTCCTCACTTAATTTCTACTTGATTAGCTCAAGCACTAACTCGCCCACCCATGTATATATTAATGGATAAGTTATTGCTGTCAAGCCTAATATTTTATTAAATGTTTTTATAGCCCTATATACAAATGCTTCCCATTCATTACCTGTATTAAATCTTACATTTCCTAGCCTTATGGCTATATATAATATACCTAAACCCGCTGCTATAATTATTATACCCGTATTTATTTTATTTATAAATATTACTGTACCTGGTATAATTAATGCTAGCGAGAATAATATTAGATTTATTCTCTTAGCCGATTTAGGTACAAAAGCGACTTTATGCTTTATAAAGCAGAATATCCTAACACCGCCAGATGTTAGCATATCTGAAAACAAGTGACTTGCCCATCCTAAGTTAAATCCGATTGTTATAATGCTCAGTAACTCAAAATTTACATCTGAGATTAACCCTTTCTTAAATAATATATAGCTTAAAAAGTAGCAACTTATTGACCAATAGATACATATATCCCAACTATGAGTTTGCCATGACCTGTGTTTGCCCCCAGTTATATGTATAATCTTATTTATAATCCACGTTATTGTGGTTTTATCTTTAACGTTTTTCCATTCATGATCCAAGTCTGGAAAACTGGCTCCTACTTTTGCTATTGCTAACATTATAGCTAACATTAAGTAATAATTTATATTTGTTATGTTTAAATAATATAAAACTATCGCACCAAGATATGTCCATGTTATAGCGAATTGTTTATGCGTTTGTGCAGTCATACATCCTCACCGCCTATACCTATATTAAACTTGGTATCTGGACGGTAGCAACACCCGGTTTGTTAACTAATATATCTTCAATTCTGTCATTACCTTCTTCTCTCTCAAAGCCTTCCATATTCTCTAAATTGTCTTTAATTATACTAGAGACTGCTGCCCTTACTTTTATATAATTAACAGGACCTTCTCTACCAGGCACAATTTTCTGTCTTATAACAGGCTCTAAAGTGCACCTACCAATAAGAGTAGCTCTTTCACCCTTTTTTAAAGAGTTTAATATGCTTTCTTGCTCTGCATTTAAGACTTTTCGGACTATCTCTACAGAGAATCCAGATATCCTACTTATATCCTCTAACCTTTCATTAACTGTCATTCCCCTTTAAACCTCCAGTCTTATTAGAAATTTATAATCTTTCTGCCGATAGCAAAATGCGTAGTATCTATTTGCGTTACTGTATAATCTGCTAACTCTTCTGAGTACATAGCTTTTAGAAACATAGATAGTAGTTTTTCGTTTCCAAGATGTATAACAACCTGACTTACTTCTTCATCCTCTAGTATCATCCTTACCACTTGCATATCCTCTGCAAGTCTACTCCGATACATCGCATTTTCTTTTAGCTCTCTAAGCTCTTTAGTACGTCTCTTCTTATTTTCTTTGGCTATTCTGTTTTTATTCTTAATGACCTTTTTAATTTGACTCATTTAATATCACCGTAGTATACTAGAAATAAGTTTTGTAACAACACCGACAAGAACTTTTCCAATTGCAAAACCAAGCTTAGCTAAAATACCTGTCATAGTCAAAGTTAATAATATAGGAGTTGCTACTAATACAATAATCATATCCTTAGAATATATGTTGAATGCTGACCGGTGCTCTCCATTTGGACTTGGTACATCTTCAGATGCTACCGCATTAATAGCTGCTTTAGAAACGATTTGTAATCTTCCTTTAAATAATCCACTAGATTTCGGTTGCATTCCCACACCCATAGAACGCATAGGCGATGAGCCAAAACTTGAATAACCACTACCAAAACTGTTTAAACCACTATTGTATCCACCAAAACTATTCATAGAGTTATATTGGTTATATCCGTCAGTTAGAGTACCAGTCTGCCTTTTTGCAAGAATGTCTCTAGTAAATGGTAAACCGATATAAATTAAATCAGCTACAACTCTAACAGTTAAGCCAGCCGTTAATACATAACTTAATAACTGCACCACTAAACCGGCTATCTGTTCTATAACAGCACCTGCTTTGGTTGCTTGCTCATTTTCTTCAGATAAGTCTACAGATTTTTCGAGCATGTCTAATACAGACTTCTTGTTAGCCTCCACATCTACCTTACTGTCTGTGCTATTGCTATCTGTCTCCTCTGTAGTATTATTGGTTACCTCAGATACAACTTCATCTAAGGATGGGATACTGTTTTGTTCCGATGCATATGCTATACTTGTTATAACCGAGCTCATTAAAAAGCATATTATCAAAATTTTTACAATTCTTTTCATTTTTAGCCTCCTTCGCAACATCATATCATATAGACAAAATCTTTACTTAACTTGTTTTTAATTTTTATGTCTTATTATCTACCATATGACAAAAACCAGGATATACTATTTTGTAATATTCAGCATACCCTGTTTTTACCTGTTACTATGAAATTCTTAACCATGTCTAAATGTTACATTCAACAAGATACATTTCGGTTACATAAATTCATTAAAATAATCTTTGTTAGTACTGATTTGCTTTAACACTATGCTCTCTTTCGCTGATTTGAGTAAATTTATAACTATTTTAGCATATTTATTTAACTTAATCTGCCAATTCGCTTTTTAGTGAATTAGCGGATTGTCACTCCATCTTTCTTTAACTAAATTACCGAGAAGTCCTCCACTTCTAAGCGTAAGCGAAAGTGGAGG
>ERZ773359.3046-NODE-3046-length-19956-cov-4.740918_pt1 | contig 19956 bp, 18 predicted proteins | sample MGYA00374955_ERZ773359 | MGnify/ENA primary metagenome ERZ773359 (study PRJEB29098, sample SAMN04486028) | biogas fermenter metagenome | study: EMG produced TPA metagenomics assembly of the Biogas fermentation microbial communities from Germany - Plant 4 DNA1...
TTACATCCCGTCAACGCAAAGGGCAGCAAAAAAGCCAAGACAAGAACAAGACATACTACCTTTTTCATTTTTTACCTCCAAAACAAATAAACTAAAAATGACATTCCAGGAGTTGTCCCTGACAACAATATGTACACTACGATAAATAAAAGATTAACCCGTTTAAATCATGCCAACACCTCCTGCCCTGCACACTTGGACCATCGATGGTTCAGAATCCCAAATCATGCGCCAGGGCTCAAACACTTCCCACCCTCCACATTGGGACCCGGCCCAACAGATGCACGACAATTGTGAATTGTCTAATAAGTTTTCTGCCACATCTTTTTCACATTTTTTAGCATTTCTAAAAACAACACTCATTCTAGCTTAATTTCATGTTATCAGCCAATAACGCAAAAGTCAATGGGTATTAAAATTTAAATTGGTATTGACTTTTCATGCCAAGGTATATTATTGTAATAGTGATTGATATATTTTTAATCAGTTCATATTAAAATTTTTTAGGAGAGGGGGTGGCTTGCTGTAAGTATAAGCAGTTGTTTCTACCTGATTTTTTTATTTTAATTACAATTAATTAATATGTAAGGAGGTTGTTTTCTTGAGTAATATCAATCAATGCGAATTCTGCGATCGCCCTCTTAAAGGGACGCCGGTTCAAAAAGTGCTCAGGGGCAAGACACATACTTTTTGCTCGGAATTTTGCTTCAGATTGTTTTTCTACAAAAGACCAAACATGAAGTATGAAAATATTCAGAAAATGTACGCAGTCCGCACGGTAAATCTCGTTCCGCAAGATATGACGAAATACCTGACAAAACCCATAGATTAGGCAACAGAAAATTAAAGCAAAAACAACCAATATATAAAGGAGAGATTGTATGTCTACTGGATTGGACCAAATGGTAGATAGAGTAATCACTACCGACTTCCTGATTGTTGGCGGTGGTTTGGCCGGTTGCATGGCAGCAATTCAGGCCAAGCGGAGAAACAGACATTTGGATGTTACCCTGATAGAAAAATCGTCCCTGCCTGTTTCCGGAAGCGCGATCGGTCTTAAGGACTTCCATATTGAAGAGCCCGGCATGATCGAGCATCCGCTGCCCGACACATATACCCTGGAGAACGCACGCAAAGCGCTGTTCGGTGTTGACAGGCTCAAGGGCATGGTCAGCGTCAAGCTGCAATATACGGAAATGCTCCATTGGTTAAAACCCCTGGCCATTATGGAGGATATCGGCATCCAAGTCCGTGAAGACGACGGCTACATGAAAGGTGTCCAGACCTACAGACAGGGAACCGTTTGGGGCAAGCTGGCTTACGACGAAAACGGCAATCCTTATCCGGCAAACATGGTTCTGTACAGGGGCTCCGACCTGAAAGCGAAGCTTTCTGCAGCCGTGTTCAAAGAAGGCGTCCGCGTCCTCGAGAGAACAATGATCGGCGACATTATTACCAAGGACGGTACGGCAGTCGGCGCAACAGCATTTAACATGCGCACCGGCGAACTGATTCTGATCAACGCCAAATCTGTTCTCATTTCTACCGGCCGGGTCACGCGCCTGTATCCGTATCCGTATGTAATGTACCCCCAAAACCTGTTTTACAGCGTGGGCTTCTCCGGCAACAGCGGCGGCGGCGTAATGGCGGCTCTCAACGCCGGTGCAAAGATCCACAACATGGAATTCATCTGGATGTATGCTGTGTCAAGAGGCTCCAACATCAGCAGCGGTTCAGGCGGTGCAGGCTGGTTCTTCCCCATCAGGAAATCCAACGGCGAGCTGCTTGAGCACAAATATCCCGAGAGAAACATGATGAAGCACGGCGGCAACATCCCGCCCATCAATTTCATGTATGCGCCTAGCTGCCAGAATCCCGAAATCGAGCACGACTACCTGACATCCCACATGGCCAACGCTGAAGACCATGAGGTTACGGCCATACAATTCTGTGCAGCCACTGAAAAACCACGCTCTTTGAAGTTCCATTGGATGGCAGGCGGCGTAAGGAATATACGTCCTATTGAAGCGATCTCTCTCTGCGCAGGCTTGACAATCAATGGCATCAAACGTGAAAACGAGTATGGCGAAACATCACTGAAAAACCTCTATGCTGCAGGTGACTGCGCCGGTCACACCGCCGGATGCCGGGCACTGACATGGGGCTGGATTGTTGGCAACCATGTTGCGGAGACAGCCGATGAAATGAATCAACCCAACTACGGTCCCGATCAACTGAAACAGGTTGCAGCCTCGAAAGATAGAATCTATGCACCCCTTAACAGGTCCGTAACCTATGCTGTCAACCCGCTGGAGCTCGAGGACTATGTCAGAAACCTGAATGCGCAGTTTGTCGGTGTGCATAAGATCGAGCCGAGGCTGAAATATGCCGTCGAACAGATGCGGTGGCTGAAGGAAGCTGCGGTACCGGCAATCAGCGTCAAAACCTACCATGAGCTCATGCGCGCCCTGGAGGTTCAGGACATCGTCGAACTTTCCGAAATGCATGCCTACACATCGCTTATGCGGGACGAGAGCCGGATGCCGCCAATTCACAACAGAGACGATTATCCCGAGCAGAATCCGAAGTGGGATAACAAGACAATTGTGGCAACCAAGGTTAACGGGGAAATTGTCTATACTGTAGAAAATGTAAACTGAAAGGCAGGGAGAAGAAATAATGTATAACCTTAAAATAAACTACGGTCCTGAAATTGACAGAAAACTGTGCAACAAGTGCGGGAACTGCTATCAATACTGTCCTCAGGACGTTTTCGGCTGGGATAAGGACAAAAATGAGCCGACCGTCGACTATGCCGGCGAGTGCGATATGTGCTGCTTTTGTGAAATTCTTTGCCCGCAGGTTGCAATTGATGTCAAAATACCTTTGCACAACCTGCTTGACTTTGGCATAGCCCCTGTTAATTACAAAAAAATCTCCGATACTTTCGAGGAATAAAGACAACAAATTTAGAAATATATTTATGCGGCCGAGCGCAGTTTTTTAAAAAAATTATGCCTGGTAGATAGCTTTTATTCTACCGGGTATTTCTTAAAGCGCAATCTTTTACCGGGGTATTTCAGGTTTATCGTGCCGACAATATACAAAAAAGGAGACTTTATATGGGAAGCTTGACAGGCGTTATTTTCAACATCGTACGCGGTTCCTTCGTCGACGGCTATGGCTTGAGAACAACCGTATTTCTTAAAGGATGCCCGTTGCGCTGTCTGTGGTGCTGCAATCCTGAAGGGCAAAAATTCGAACCCGAGCTCAAGTTTGTTGCTGCTAACTGCACCCTGTGCGGCAAATGTATTAATGTATGTCCAACCGGCGCCATTGCAAAAAACGTTGCCACGCCTGACAAAAAGCTCGCCATTGACCGGAACAAGTGCACTATGTGCGGCAAATGCGTCGATGTCTGTTTTGAAAACGCCTTGGATATAATTGGAAAACGCATGACAGTTGACGAGGTCATGGCCATCGTCAAAAAGGATGAGATGTATTACCAGCAGTCAGGCGGCGGAGTAACGATCGGGGGCGGAGAGCCGACAGCCCAGCCGGAGTTTACGCTGGCGCTTATCCGGGAATGCAAGAAAAACTATATCCATACCGCTGTAGATACCTGCGGTTATACTGTTACGGATGAAGGATTCGCTGTCCTGGCAGAAGCTGACCTGCTCCTGTTTGACATTAAAGGTCTGGACCCTGCCGAACACAAAAAAAACACAGGTGTTTCAAACGAGGTTATCATTGACAACCTGCGCAGGCTCAATAGTCTGAAAAAATCCATTATTATACGCATTCCACTTATTCCCGGACATAACGATTCGGAAGACAATATAGAAAAAACAGCAGCTTTCTTAAGCAGCCTGAAGCAGGTTGAACGCGTTGACATCATCCCTTACCACAAATACGGCAAGATTAAGTATGGCGAAATCGGCATGATATACCCGCTTGAACACCTTGCTAATGACTTTATCACCCCGGAGGCGCAGGAAAAAGCAATCCAGACATTTGCCCGTCACGGTCTTCGCGCCCAGATTGGCGGATAAACGGTTGTTGTTTTTCCGTCTCCGCCCCAGGAAAGTGCCGGGACAATGCGCAAGAGCCTGTCCGATAAAGCTCATGCCCCGGTAAGAGGAAAGCGCAGCTGCGAACCGCAAATAATTTTTGTGAAAGGTGAGTGTTTATGAAAGACAAATTTGTTCTGGAAGTCCTCAATCCACGCAGTGTTCGCAAAATGCTCCCAGCCCAGGGCTTGACTGCACCGCGCCCGACAACTCTTAACAAAAAGCGAGTTGCAATAATTCCTGACAAGCCCGACAGCGATGTATTTTTAGACATGCTGGAGCAGCTTCTTTATGAAAAATACCCGGAGGCAATCATTTCCCGGGTTTATATCGACGCTTTTGCCAAACCTGAAGAAGCGGTTGCGCAGATAGCCGGCAAATATGACGTATGGATTGAAGGCGTAAAGACTGCCGGCCACTGGGAAATTGACAGGATGGCTCCCCTTGAAAAAGCCGGCATTCCCGGTGTCACCATAACCGTCGATGAATACCTGCCGCAAAGAAAGCGCCTGGCTGAAACGCACGGCTTGCCCGGCCTCAGAATTGCAACAGTCAATACCGAGAAATTCATGACAAACGGGGCATCGCCGAAAAAGAACATGGAAATAGCGAAAGAAGCTTTTGACGACATAATTCACGCCTTAACCGACCCTCTCACGGAAGAAGAAAAAAATCCCAAGCCGTTTGAATACGATTACAGCAATCTAATCTTTGAGGGCAATGATTATGCCGAGGCAAACGAAAAGTTCCAAGCATACTTTGCCGAACATGAAATGGGAGACGGGTTGGCTCTTGTCCCCCCCACCAAGGAAGCCGTAGAAAGAATGCTTAGCGGCACGAACCGCTCCCGCGATGAGGTTTTAGGCATCATGGAACCCGGCTACGGCGTTGCAACAATTGAAAAAGTTGCGATTAACGCCGTAATGGCAGGGGCAAAGCCGGAGTATCTGCCAGTAATTATTGCTGCCGTAGAAGGTCTCGTCGATCCGGATTTTGATGAATACCATATCCAGGTTTGCCATGTTGGTTCCGGTGCACTTATTGTCGTAAGCGGGCCAATTGCAAAAGAAATAGGCATGAACTGCAAAAGCGGGTACCTTAACCCCGGCAACCGCGCAAACAGTTCAATTGGCCGTGCCGTCAGCCTGTGCCTCATGAATATTGGCTGGGGACTTTATAAAACTGAACACTGTTTTGCCGGTACAGCAAACAGATACTGCAACACAGTTATTTGTGAAAACCAGGAGGACAGTCCTTGGGAATCTTTTGCCGAGGAACAAGGCTATTCGCCCGAGGACAGCATTGTAGTCATTGATGAAACCCTTGGTTCAGTTTGGGGTCCGGCAGGAACAATGTATGCCCAGCCTCTTGAAGCAGATATCCAGAAACTTGCCGATATGCTCGGGGTGTGGGCAAATACGGATACCATGCCGCACCTGAATCTTAAAACGAGTGTCAACACATTGGTCATCTATCCCGCGCTTGCACGCCAATTGGCTGCTGCCGGATATACAAAAGAAAAATTAAAAGATGAGCTTGTCAATCGCCGTAGAATCCCTTGGGAAAAATTAAACCCCGGTGCGCGTGCCGAGTATCTCAAACTGGCAAAAGAAGGCAGCATCCCGCTTTTGAGCGTCGACGACTGCCAGAGCGGCCGCACAGTGCCACTGTTTAACCGCAACAGGATAAGAATAATTGTGGCCGGTCCAATGGCAGGCATGTGCGTCAGGTATTACAGTTATGGCAATTACAAGAGCTACATGAGGGGTTATGACTTTACTGCCAAGCCCTTCAACATTAAGAAAATTCATGGTGCTACATTAACAAAATCCGGCAAATAAAATTTAGTTTATATTATAATAAAAGATGAAAGGAGAATACTTGTGGAACAAGCGAATGTAATTCAAGTGCCTGTTGATGAGGACTTGAAAAAAGAGGTTGACGCTCTGTTCAAGAGTTTAGGATACGATACAACGACAGCAATTCGTATGTTCTTAAGGCGTGCCCTGCAATGCCGCGGCATACCGTTTGCTCTTAATTCCCGCGATTTGCATGGCAAATCTTAAAGGCAAAAGCACCATCACTTTATCTCCATTAAAATCCCAGCAGGCTTTACAGCCTGCTGGGTACACTTAAGACTCTCCAACCCTGTTGCAACTGAATGGCAGTAATCGTGCTTGGCACGTAAAATAATCTTAAGAGAAAGGAATGAGTATCAGCATGATTATAGACTTCCATATTCATATGTTTCAGCCCAAGTACACATCCAATGTCGGCAAACCGCCCGACATGAAGCCTGCAACAGACGGTACGGTTGAAGGAACAAAAAGGCAGCTTCTGGAATGGGGCATATCACATGCCGTCGTACAGCACATTGCGCCAAAGGCGGGCGAAAGCAGGCCTGTCAACGAATTTGCAAAAGAACTTGCCAAAGATGGATTCTATCTCCAATTCGGTGCGTTCCACCCGGACGATCCCCCTGAATATTTAAGGGAGCTTAAGGAAAGCGGAGTATTCTATGGTATAAAGATGCATCCTTACATCCAACGCTTTGATATCGATGATAAAAAGATGTATCCGGCATACGAGGAACTCAGCAACTTGAAGCTCCCTGTCCTTTTCCATACCGGCCGTGACCCGTTTAACGACAAGCTAAAAGGCGCTTTCCCTGAAAAAATTGTTAAAATTCACAAGGATTTTCCTGACTTAATCATAATTGCCGCCCATCTTGGCGCACTTGATATGTATGATGAGGCAGAAAAGCATATTATTGGGACCGATCTGTATATAGACATCTCGGATTCCGTCAAATTCTGTGACCTGAAACAATATGAAAGGATCATTAAAAACCACGATCCTGACAAGATATTGTTTGCAAGCGATTGCCCCATGGGTAATCCGCAAGAAGAATTGGCTTACTTGGAACGCCTCAACCTGGGATCAGAATTGATGGAAAAAATATTGTACAAGAACGCAAAAACGCTGCTTGGCATATAATTATTGCTGTAGTTGCAACATAGCAAACCCAAAAAGAGACGGGGTGAACTCCAGTGCTGCACTTCGTCTCTTTTCTTTTTGCTGTTGTTTGTTCTGTCATAACCTCAGTCACTGAACCCCGCTTGAGAGACAAACCTCTCCTTGCTGCCAGGGAAGTGTCGCAAGCTTGACGGTTTCAAGATTATCCCGGCAATTGGAAATGATCCCCGGCGGAAAAATCGTTGTCATTATCATATTTGCTTATTTCTGGCCTTTAAATGGTTAATCTTTGATATAATCACATATAGACTCAAGGGAAATTAAATCAACTCCGTAGCTTTGCAGGCAAAAGGAGGCGCCTGATGTGCAAAAATTTGCCAGAACAAAAATGGCCTGTTATGTTTCGTATTTCACTCAGGGAATTATCATGAACCTGACGGCGGTTTTGTTTATTCCCCTGCAAACTCTCTACGGTCTTTCCTATACCCAGCTGGGAACGCTGGTGTTTATTAATTTTATCTTCCAGCTTTTGGCTGATGTCGTCTTCTCCCGTCCTTTAGACAGTTTTGGTTTCAAACCCTTTTCCCGTACAGCTCCCCTGGCCTGCTTCCTGGGCCTGGTCCTGTTTGCCACGGCACCTTATTGGGCGGGCAATTTCCTGTTTGTCGGCTTCTGTGCGGCAACCGCCATTTTCTCCACTGCCCTGGGCATATGGGAAGTCATCCTTAGTCCTATAATCAACGGCCTGCCGGGTGAGCACAAGGGCTCTTCCATGGCCGTTCTCCACTCATTCCTTGCCTGGGGCATGATTGCCGGTATTGCCGGAACCACCCTGCTGCTTTATGCGTTCAGCATCAACAGCTGGCAGTGGATTGTACTGCTTTGGGCAGCTCTGCCCCTGGCAAACTTTCTGCAGTTCTGGGAGGCTTATCTGCCGCCAACCCTCCCGCAAAAATATTTAATGAAGACAAAAGACTTGCTGGGAAACCGGATCTTCATGCTTTCGTTCCTGGCCATTTTCTTCGGTGCGGCAGCGGAAATCACCCTCATGCAGTGGATTTCCTCCTTCCTTGAGCGTGGAGCAGGCATGTCAAAAGTGACGGGCGACCTGCTGGGGCTGTGCGGTTTTGCCCTGTGCTTTGGCCTAGGCCGGCTGGCATACAGCTTTTACGGCAAGCGGCTTGACATTCACAAGCTGATGATTTGCGGTTCAGTTGTTACAGTCTTCTGTTATATTGTTGTTGCCCTCTCTCCTGCGACGGTTCTGACCATTGCCGCCTGCTGGGCGGCCGGAGCCGCCACCTGCCTGCTGTGGCCGGAAACCCTGGTGGTGGCATCTTCCGCCCTGCCCATGGCCGGGGCCACATTATTCGGCCTGCTTGCCGCCGGGGGTGACCTGGGCACGGCAATTTCCTCCTATATGGTGGGGGCTGCAGCAGACTTCTTTATACGGCTGGCACCGCAGGGGATGGCCATGACAGCCGAGCAATTCGGCTTGCGGATGGCGGCTCTCCTGGGTTGTGCGTTCCCTGTTCTTTCGGCAGTCTTCCAGGTACTTTTAAAACAAAAAATCATGAGACTGCGCAAAGAGCCTGCAGTTTCCCCGTCTTAAAAAGTCAGGGTATTGCAGCTACTCCGCAATACCCTGTTTTGTTTATGTATGCCCTCTTTCTTCCCTTCGGCACAGGCCGGTTCTCAATTATCATCGGTCACCCTGCCGTCCCCTGTAATCGGAATTACCTCACCCAAATATGTGGGCAGAGGTTTAATTATTTTCGCTGTCAGAAAATCCTTATTCCTGGCGGCGATTTCCCTGAGTTCGTTTTTCAGCATCACGCCAGGATAAAAATGCTTGTCGGCGGCGACGCCAAAAGCTTCCAAACCCAATTCCCGGGCAATAAACAATGCACGCATCAGGTGATACTCCTGGCTTACGACAATCACCTTTTTTACCTGGAAAATGTCCCTTGCCCGATATAGGCTTTCGTAAGTACTGAAACCGGCATGGTCCATAAAAATATCTTCGGGAGGCACCCCTTTTTCCATCAGGACATTTTTCATCGCATTGACTTCATCATAATCTTTCCTGGCGTGATCGCCGCTTACAAGTATTTTCCCGGCCTTACCCATCCTGTACAATTCATAGCCGGTGGTTAAACGATCATGAAGCATTAAGGAGACATTGCCATCGGCATAGACACGGGCGCCCAAAACAAGAATGGCATCGGCTTCCGGGGCGCTTTCAGCTGCGGTGATGTATTTTTGGCCCGCTTTCCTGACATAATGATTAACAATAAGTATCAGAGCAAAAATAAACAAAGCCAAGCAGCCAAGGGAAATCACAATACGTATGCCAGTTTTTTTTCCAACGAATTTTTTTCCACTTGCGTTTTGTTTTTTCTTCATATTCTCGAACCCTTTATGCCTTTTACCTGCGGTCCCGGCGGTACAAAATCCTTTGGTTATCATCCGGTTATATGCCCAATTTACGTATTGTTGCCGGTATACATTATTATAACACGTTTTTTTTAAGCACAGGCAAGCAAAAAGCATTGCCGGGCTTATTTTTTAGAAACTCTGCAATCGCCTTAAGCTTTCATGCTTTTTCCCTTTATTTCATTTAACAGTATCTTTACACCAGCTAGTAAAAGAGGGTATTATCTCTGCTTCCCAGAGACAATACCCTTGTTTTATTTACCCTTAATCTCTCAAATTCTTGCAATATATGACTTTGGGCTCTTTTTATTTTTCCCTTGGATTCTTTATCTGAGCCTGGGCGGCAGCCAGGCGGGCGATGGGTACCCGGAAAGGCGAGCAGGAAACATAGTCCAGGCCTATAAGGTGGCAAAACTCAATGGATGAAGGGTCGCCGCCATGCTCGCCGCAAATGCCAAGCTTCAGCTCGGGCTTGACAGACCGGCCTTTTGTGGCGGCAATTCTCACCAGTTCGCCCACGCCGTCACGGTCCAGAACGGCAAACGGGTTTTCCGGCAATATTTTTTCTTTAAGATAAGCAGCGAGAAACTTGCCTTCCGCATCATCGCGGGAATAGCCGAAAGTTGTCTGTGTCAGGTCGTTTGTGCCGAAGGAGAAGAAATCGGCATGCCTTGCAATCTGGTCGGCCGTGACGCAAGCCCGCGGCAATTCAATCATGGTTCCCACTTTATAGGTAAAACGCTTGCCTGACGCGGCCATTACCTCTTCCGCAGCTTCAACCACCAGGTCACGCATCAGCTTCAGCTCGTTTTCATGGCCCACCAGCGGGATCATGATCTCGGGAACAACCGATTTGCCCTCATTCAGCAGGGTCACTACAGCCCGGAAAATGGCAGTTGCCTGCATTTTATAAATGGACGGCGTCACGATGCCAAGACGGCAGCCACGGTGTCCCAGCATAGGGTTGAATTCACTCAGGGCGCGTACCTGCCGGAGCATGCTTTCCTTCTGCCGGAGCAGTTCCTGATTGTTGCCCCGTTCCCGGAGCAGGGTAACTTCAACCAGCAGCTCTTCCAGGCTGGGGAGGAATTCGTGCAGAGGCGGGTCCAAAAGACGGATGGTGACAGGATAGCCGTCCATGGCGCGGAAAATGCCTTCAAAATCTCCCTGCTGCATGGGCAGCAGCTTGGCCAGGGCCCGCTCCCTGGCGTCTTCATTTTTGGCCAGGATCATTTCCTGTACCACAGGCAGGCGGTCCTGCGACATAAACATATGCTCAGTGCGGCAGAGGCCGATGCCGGTCGCCCCAAATTCACGGGCTTTCCGCGCGTCTTCCGGCGTATCGGCGTTTGCCCGCACACCGAGAGATTTCACTTCATCCGCCCACTGCAGCAGGGTGCTGAATTCCGCGGACAGTTCCGGGTCGATAAGGGGCACGGTTCCTTCAAAGACTTCCCCGGTAGAACCGTCAATGGTAATAGTGTCGCCTTCTTTTAAGACCAGTTCCTTGACGGTTACTGTTTTGGCAGTTAAATCAATTTTCAGCTCCTCGCAGCCGGTTACACAGCATTTTCCCATACCGCGGGCTACTACGGCAGCGTGGCTAGTCATACCGCCGCGGCTGGTCAGAACACCTTCCGCGGCGACAATGCCGTGAATGTCATCCGGTGTGGTTTCCGGACGCACTAGGACTACTTTCCTGCCGTCCGCCGCCGCTTTTTCCGCATCATCCGCTTCGAAGACAATCTGGCCGGATGCAGCACCAGGGGAAGCAGGCAGGCCCTTGGCAATGGCTTTTGCTTTATGGGCCGGATCGATACGGCGGTGGAGCAGTTGGTTCAATTGGGCCGGGTCGACGCGCAGCAGCGCTTCTTTTTTGTCAATCAGGCCTTCTTCCGCCATATTGACGGCAATTTTCACCGCGGCGGCAGCCGTCCGCTTGCCGCTTCTGGTCTGCAAAAGGTACAGCTTGCCGCGTTCCACGGTGAATTCAATGTCCTGTACATCCCGGTAGTGCTTTTCCAACAATGAGCACAGTTCGGTGAACTGTTGATACACGGAAGGCAGGTGTTCCGCCATCTTGGCAATGTCGAGCGGGGTGCGGATGCCGGCAACCACATCTTCTCCCTGGGCGTTGACCAGGAACTCGCCGTACAGCTTCTTCGTTCCATCCGCCGGGTTGCGGGTGAAAGCCACGCCTGTCCCGCTGTCGTCGCCCAGGTTGCCAAAAACCATGGTCTGGACGTTTACCGCCGTTCCCAGGTGGTCCGGGATCTTATGTATCTGGCGGTAGACAATGGCGCGCTGGTTATTCCAGGAGTCGAAAACTGCCTGAATGGCAAGCATCAACTGTTCCACCGGCTCCTGGGGAAACTCTTTTTTCGCCTGCCTGCTCACAATTTTCTTGAACTCGACAACCAGCTCTTTCAGTGCCGCAGCATCCAGTTCCGTATCATAGGTAACATTTAAAGACCGTTTTTTGTCTTCCAGAGCTTTTTCAAAATAGAAGTGATCAACTTTTAATACCACATCGCCGAACATCTGGATAAAGCGCCGGTAGCAGTCATAGGCAAAACGCTCATTGGCGGAAATTTCCGCCAGGCCCTGCACCGTCTGGTCATTTAGTCCCAAATTCAGGACTGTATCCATCATCCCGGGCATGGAAAATACCGCACCGGAACGGACAGAAACAAGCAGCGGGTTGTTTTTGTCCCCGAATTGCTTCCCCGTCACCTCTTCCAGTTTCTTAAGCGCTGTCAGCACTTCATCCCGCAGTTCATCCCAGATAACCTGCCCGCGGGCAAAATATTCACGGCAGGCGGCAGTGGAAACGGTAAAGCCGGGGGGTACAGGCAGACCGATTCTGGTCATTTCCGCCAGGTTTGCCCCCTTGCCGCCCAAAAGTTCCCTCATTTCTGCATTTCCCTCGTGAAACAGATAAACATGCTTATTCTCCATCCTGCTGCTCCTCTCTCACTATCTGTAGAATATTATTGGCTACCTCTTCAACGGCTTTATTGGAAACATCAAATATGGGACAGCCAATTTTACGCATGATCCTTTCTGCGTATGCCAGCTCCTCCATAATCCGCTCAAGGCTAGCGTAATTGGCATGGGCTGCAAGCCCCAGTGCTTTCAGGCGCTCAGTCCTGATTTCATTCAATTGTTTAGGGTTAATCGTAAGACCTACCACTTTGCGCGGACTCACCCAAAAAAGCTCCTCCGGCGGTTCCACCTCCGGCACCAGCGGCAGATTGGCCACTTTCAGGTTTTTATTTGCCAGATACATGGACAAGGGCGTTTTCGAAGTACGGGATACACCAATCAGGACCACATCCGCCAGCAACACGCCGCGCGGGTCCTTGCCGTCGTCATATTTGACGGCAAATTCAACTGCCGCCACACGGCGGAAGTAATCTTCATCAAGGCGACGGATCAGGCCCGGTTCCATGTGCGGGTCAACACCCATCAATTGCCCGAAGGCATCCATCATGGGACCCATCACATCAACGGCTATCACTCCGCGCCGCTCGCTTTCTTCCCTGATAACCCGGCGCAGCTGCGGCAAAACCAGAGTGTAGGCCAGCATTGCCTGCCCGGAAAGTGAAGCATCCTCCACAATTTCCCTGATCGTTTCCACATCCGTGACATACGGAATGCGGCGAATCTCCACTCTTCCGGAATTAAACTGGCTGGCAACAGCTTTTACGACAAATTCTGCAGTCTCGCCAATGGAATCAGAAACTACATAGACAACAGGCTTGCGTTTTTTTTCGTTCAATCCTTTTGTTCACCTCTTTAGCGGCCTTCACTTAATTCCAGCAGCAGCCGGGTCAGATTTGTCTTTGTCACTCGTCCCACGACTTTATATTTATTTTCCCCTTGCCGCCTGACCACCGGCAGGGAATCTATCTCATGCTCACAGAGACTTTTCACCACATCCAGAATGTTTTCATCCTCCGTGATCATGTGCAACTGGGGCATGCGTGTCATTATGACACCTACGGGTATTTTATGCAGGTCGGCCCCACCCAATGCCGTTTTCAGAAAATCTTTCCGGGAAACAACTCCCTGCAGGAAGCCCTCCTCGTTTACCACGTAAAGCGTACCCACGTCTTCCAGAAAAAGCGTAACAATGGCATCATAGACGGAGGTTTTTTCACGGATGACAATAGGATGGCTTTTAATTTCGCCAACTTTGATGCGGCTTAGAATTTTGGTAATCTCGGTGGATTCCCTGCCAACATAAAAGTAGCCAACCCGAGGACGGGCCTCAATAATACCGTATGTTGTCAGGACAGCAAGATGAGGCCGCAGTGCGGCCCGTGACAGTTTCAGCCGGCCCGCAATTTCTTCACCGGAAATAGGTCCCTCAGCCTTGACAATGGCAAGTATTTCCTTTTGTCTGGCGTTCAGTTCGATTGTAGGCCCCTCCCAACAGGCAAATAGTATATACTATATCTACAAAAATGTATATATAGTATATACTATATGGGAGCCTGCTTTCCTGCATGATGCTTATTTTTTTTCCTGGACAATTTTGGAGATATCGCCCAGGGGCAGGAAAAGCTCTTTCACCAGCTGCAGCAAGGCCAGCCTGTTGGCCCGCAAGCCGGCATCATCCGTCATCACCATCACTTCATCGAAAAAGCGGGCAATATGCGTGTAAAGCGGAGCAAGGGCGGCAAAAACCGCCTCAAAATTGCCGGCAGACACATTTGCTTCCACTGCCTGCCGCGCCTGCAGAGCGGCGTCATAGAGCGCCTGCTCCGCCTCGGCGACAAACAGGGCGGGATCGGGCACACCGGGCTGTGCGTTGCGTGTCAGGTTGGCGGCGCGTGTATATGGTGTCAAAAGCATTATCAGTTCAGGCGTATCGAGTTTGGCCTGCAAAGTGCGGGCGCGGGCCAAAAGCCCCGGCAGGTCCAGGTCGCTGCCTGTCAGCACGGCGTCAATCACATCATACCGCAGCCCTTGCTCGCTGAAATAATGGCGTACGCGCTGCAGCAAAAATTCTGCCAGCTGGGAGACAACAGCGGCCGCAGCTTCCCTGCCATTGTCCGGCAGTCCCTCTACGGCCAGAACACACAGTTTCTGCAGGGTAAGCGGCAGCCTGTGAGCGGCCAGGGTTGCCACCACGCCGCTTGCATTACGCCGCAGTGCATACGGGTCCTGGGAACCGGTAGGGATCATGCCCAGGCTGAAACAGGCCGCCAGGGTGTCCATTTTGTCCGCAATGGCAACGATGGCCCCGGGCAGGGTCGCCGCCGGTTCATCGCCGGCAAAGCGGGGCATATAATGTTCGTGAATAGCCCTGGCAACCGCCTCATTTTCACCGGACAGCAGGGCGTAATGCATTCCCATGGTCCCCTGCAGTTCGGGAAATTCATAAACCATATGGGTTAAAAGATCGGCTTTGGCCAGATAGGCCGCACGCTTGGCCGCCGCCTTTACATCTGCGGCAACCTGCAGCTCTGCGGCAAGAGCTTCGCAAAGACGCACCAGCCTGTCTGTTTTGTCGCGCATGGTGCCGAGCTGTTCCAAAAATACAATCTGTTCAAGTTCAGCCACGTAAGCAGAAAGCGGTTTTTTCCTGTCCTCGTCAAAAAAGAAACGGGCATCCGCCAAGCGAGCCTTCAGCACCCGCTCGTTGCCGGCGCGCACATTACAGGTATATTCCTGTTTTGTGCCGTTAGTTATGGCAATGAAGGCAGGCAGCAGTCTGCCGTCGCCGCCGAAGACAGGAAAATAACGCTGGTGTGTCCGCATGGCAGTAATCAGAACTTCCTGTGGAATATTTAGGTAAGCCGGATCAAAATGCCCTGTGACAACACCGGGGTACTCAACCAGGTTAACAACTTCTTCCAAAAGGTCAGGGTCAAGGACGGAATATCCTTCCTCTGCCGCAGCTGCCGCTTCAACCTGGGCAACAATTGCCGCTTTCCTTTCCTCCGGGTCGACCAGCACATAAAGGCTGCGCATCACCTCAGGGTAAGCAGCCGCATGGGGAATGGGGTGCGGGCCAGGAGCAAGAAAGCGGTGCCCGTAAGTTTGCGCCTGCGCTTCCAGACCGGCAAAACTAAAGGTCACAGGCGTGTCACCGTAAAGGGCGGCCAGCCAGCGGATGGGGCGGGCAAAACGGATTTCCTTGCTGTACCAGAACATGGGCTTGGGAAAAGAAAGGCTTCTGATCAGCTGCCCGCACAGCTCCGGCAACAAGGCTAAAGTATCCATTCCTTTTTCCGTGCGCAAAGCAAAGACATAAGGGACGCCGTCAAGCTCTTCGGTATAAAGGTCGGATACCTCCACCCCCTGGGCGCGGGCAAAACCAACTGCCGCCTTGGTAGGATTGCCGGCAGCATCATAAGCCGCTTTCACAGCCGGGCCTTTTTTCTTTTCCTGCAAATCTTCCTGCCTGTCCGCCAGTCCTTCCACCAGGAGGGCAAGGCGCCGCGGCGTACCGAAAGTCTTAATCTTATCGTATGTCAGCCGTGCCCCCTGCAGCTTTTGGGCGGCCGCTTCGGCAAGCTGCGTGAGGGCGGGGGTAAGAAAACGCGCCGGTATTTCCTCGGTGCCAATTTCCAGAAGAAAAGCTTCCTTAGGCATGTTTTTCCTCCTTCCCGCGGGGTAGCAGCGGGTAGCCCAGTTCTTCCCGCTGCAGCAGGTATTTCTGTGCCGCCAGGCGTGCCAGGCTGCGGACACGCCCGATGTAGGCGGTGCGCTCGGCCACACTGATGGCACCGCGGGCATCCAGAAGATTAAAAGTGTGGGAGCATTTCAGCACATAATCATAGCCGGGCAGGACCAGGCCGTTCTCTAAGAGGCGCTTCGCCTCTTTTTCGTAAGTGGCAAACAGGGAAAAAAGCATCTCCGTATCCGCCTCTGCAAAGCTGTAAATTGAATGCTCCACTTCCGCCCTGTGAAAGATCTGGCCGTAAGTAATAACGCCTTCCACCCATTCCAGGTCGAAAACATTCTCTTTATTCTGCAGGTACATGGCAATGCGTTCCAGGCCGTAGGTAATTTCTGCGGACACCTCATCCACATCAATACTGCCTACCTGCTGGAAATAGGTAAATTGCGTGATTTCCATGCCGTCCAGCCATACCTCCCAGCCCAGTCCCCAGGCGCCTAGGGTGGGCGACTCCCAGTTGTCCTCCACAAAACGGATATCATGTTCCTCCGGAACTATGCCCAGCTCCCGCAGGCTGTCCAGGTATAATTCCTGGATATTGGCCGGGGCAGGCTTCATGATGACCTGAAACTGGTGATGCTGATACAGGCGGTTGGGGTTTTCCCCGTAGCGCCCGTCGGTAGGCCGGCGGGAAGGCTCCACATAAGCCACGGCCCAGGGTTCGGGTCCCAGAGCACGCAGGAAAGTGGCAGGATTCATTGTGCCCGCGCCTTTTTCCACATCGTACGGCTGAGCTAAGACGCACTTCTGACCGGCCCAGTAATTCTGCAGCTTAAGTATCATGGTCTGCACATCCACTCGTTTCGCCTCCATTCTCATGCATCCTCAATAACAAAAAGAACTTCCGCCCCATAGGGACGGGAGTTCCCGCGGTTCCACCCTATTTGGCATACAACACGGTTGCATGCCCGCTTTGAGATTACCGTTTTTGCGAAGCGCCCTTCCGGTACTTCTCCAACCCGGGCTCACACCTCCCCCGGTTCGCTGGCTTGGTCCATACCGTACTCCTCTTCAACGGTGCATATGCAGTTGTCCAACAAGGACGGCCGCACCCCGTGCGGCCATTTTTTTAGCAAGTATAACAAAAACAAAGTTGCTCGTCAAGTGGCGTAAAACTTAGATCGAGTTCAGGCCTGCGGCCACTCCTCACTGTAATCGGACGCATACTGCGGTACATCCGCTTCCAGGCTGTATTGTGCCATTAACAGCACCACGGTGGTCAGGGCCGTAATCCGCGGTGCCAGCAGGGCCCCCGCAACCATCAGAGTCGCCGGAAACTCAAGCAGCGTTCCTTCCTCATTGCTGACACGGATACGCGTCTTTGTGCCCTGGCTGAAAACACGCTTTACAGATCCGACAATTTTTTCGGACATCATTTCTTTCATCCCGCCCATGCCCGTCCTGTCCTCGCCGCCTTCATCCAGGCCGCCTTCCTCCTCCAGGATGATCAGTGCCTTTACAACATCACCTTTGGCTTCTTCCAGGAGTTCTTTGGCGTCTTTGTAATTTAAACCGGTCCGTTCCCGTATTTCATCAATTTTCTCCAGTGTAATATCCATTTTTTATTGCCCTCCTTCTGGCCTTGATAATCATAGTCTGTGTCGGGGAGGGCAAAATTATTTCAATGAAGCTTTTCCCAAAACAACTAGCTCGGTTTGCCGGCCTTAAGAAACTGTAAAGACCGCAAACTTCTCACATCGAAAATATGCTGGAAAAGCCCCAGGCAAACCTGGTGAATTTCGGACTGGGACTGCGGGGAAAGCAGGCAAACGCTTAACTTTTGAAAACCGTATGCCAGTAGGCGTTTCATTACCGCAAGGGAGGCGGCGCTAACCGGAAAACTGCTTGCCGGCCGGGGACACTCCGCACAAACCAGGCCACCCTCAAGAGGGTCAAAGCGAAACGGTCCCCCACTCTTGCCGCAGATGCGGCAGGCATCAAGGGCGGGCTTCAACCCCAGTTCCTCCAGCAAATTAAGCTCAAAGCAGCGGGCAACACGGGCAGGGTGCGGATCCACCTCCAGCGTTTCCAGCGCCGTCAGCAACAGGTGAAAAACTGCTTCCGCCGGCTCGCCTTCCGGCAGGCACCGGTCACAGATCTCGCAGAAATACTGGGCATGAACAAAGCGCTCCAGGTCATGCTGCAGCCCGGTGTACGATTTGAGGAGCTCTCCCTGGATGAAAGTATAAAAAGTTTTTCCCGCATGCAGCAGGAAGCTGCCCAGTGTCAGCGGTTCCACCAGGGCGGAAAATTTGCTTTTTGTTTTCCGGCTGCCCCTGGCTACGGCCTTAACTTTACCTGCCTCCCGCGTGAGCATGGTCACCAGCTTGTCCGCTTCGCCCAGGGGCATTGTCCGCAGGACTATGGCCTGGCTGCGCAACTCTTTCACCGTTATCCCCCTATTCCAAATCCAGCCCCAGAGAATGCCAGGAGCCTGCTTTATTGCGCCAGTCCGGCTTGACTTTCACCCACAGCTGCAAATAAACAGGTACGCCTAAAAGCGCTTCAATGTCCAGCCTGGCCAGCCTGCCCGCTTCTTTTAGCATGCGTCCGTCTTTCCCGATGACGATGCCTTTTTGTGATTCCCGCTCCACATAAATATTGGCTTCTATGTCCACTAGATCCCTTCCCGGTCGGTTGCGCTGAGACACAACTTCCACTGCAATGGCATGGGGTACTTCATCGCGTGTCAGCTGCAGCAGCTTTTCCCGAACCAGTTCGGCAATAATAAAGCGCTCCGGCTGGTCGGTCACCATGTCTTCCGGATAATACATGGGGCCTTCCGGCAGATGTTTCAAGATCAACTGCAGCAGTTCTTGAGTGCCTGTCCCCTCCAGTGCGGAAATAGCAACCGCACCCTGAAAAGTATGGAGAGCGGAATAATGGTTAATCAACTCCTGTGCCCGGGCCATACCGCTGCGGTCCGTTTTATTGATCACCAGAAGCACAGGCGTAGTAACGCTTTTTAATTTTTCCAGCACATACTCGTCTCCGCCGCCAGGTCCGGCAACCGCATCTGCAAGAAAGAGGATCACATCCACTTCCTGCAGCGTCCGGAGGGCAATCTCCACCATTTTTTCCCCCAGCTTGTGCTGCGGTTTGTGAATGCCCGGCGTATCAAGAAAGACCAACTGGTAGTCCTTGGTGGTGAGGATGCCGCGTATCTGGTTGCGAGTTGTCTGCGGCTTTTCCGAAATAATTGCCGCCTTCTCCCCAATGAGGGTATTCATTAAAGTCGATTTTCCTACATTGGGGCGGCCGGTAAGGGAAATAAAGCCGGAACGAAACATACTTCTCCACCTCGAATTTAGCTTTCTCCGTTTCCCGCCAATTATCCTGCAGCCGGCCGCCGGGGCCTCGCCCGGGATGTTTTCCCGGCTGCGCCGCGTGCTTTTATCAGGCAGTGACTTTTTAAAAAAAGAACAGGGTGTCAAGCCGACTTTGTGCTATAATAGTAGCAGACATATGAATGACCGAACCAAATGCGGAAGTATGGGGCAGGAGGGAGAAAAATGGCTGATTCCCCAAACAGGCATGAACTGAAAGAGCTGCAGCTTTTGGGCAACAGCGCGCTCCTGATTAATGTTTTGTTTTTTCTTGTATTGTTTGTCTGTATTCTGCTTGTGCCTACGGCCGGTTTTCTGCCTGCCGTGGTGCTGGCAGGGGTCTTTTTTGTCGCTTTCATTTTATACCTGAACCGGAAAAAACGCAGCGGAGAAAAAAAAGGCTGAAACAGCCTTTTTTTGTTAGAATTTGCTGAATGCCTCCGGTAAAAGCTCG